>ERZ857827.202-NODE-202-length-95658-cov-11.928402_pt1 | contig 95658 bp, 86 predicted proteins | sample MGYA00519761_ERZ857827 | MGnify/ENA primary metagenome ERZ857827 (study PRJEB31778, sample SAMEA3449370) | human gut metagenome | biome: human gut; feature: human-associated habitat; material: faeces | place: United Kingdom | collected 2010/2012 ... | reverse complement strand
TACGCGAGCTGGGTTTAGAACGTCGTGAGACAGTTCGGTCCCTATCTGCCGTGGGTGTAGGATACTTGAGAGGATTTGTCCTTAGTACGAGAGGACCGGGATGAACATACCTCTGGTGTACCAGTTGTTCCGCCAGGAGCAACGCTGGGTAGCTAAGTATGGACGGGATAACCGCTGAATGCATCTAAGCGGGAAACCCACCTCAAAACAAGGTATCCCAATTAAGACCGTGGTAGACCACCACGTTGATAGGTCAGGTGTGTAAGCGCAGCAATGTGTTTAGCTAACTGATACTAATAGTCTGATTGGCTTGATTTTTTAACGTATAAATAATCTGCTCCACAGATTTGGTTCTAATTCTTTCAGATGGTGTTTAGATGACCTGGTGGTAATAGCGAAGGTGTCCCACCCGATCCCATTCCGAACTCGGACGTTAAACCCTTTTGCGCCCATGGTACTTTGTCTTAAGGCACGGGAGAGTAGGTCGCTGCCAGGTCTTCTAAACATCATCCGGAATGAATTCTTCTTATTGCAAGTTTTTAAGCCTCCTGCTTTTGCAGGAGGTTTTTTTATTAACGGATCTTCAGAAACTTTGTTTGCAGATGCCGTTTGGTTCAGGGCGGTTTTTTGTGTCACTGAGACGGATTGGCGTTCGCTTCGGAAAAGTTCGGTCTTGCTCTGGCAGGGCGTTCTGCGGCCGCTGCGGCGGCTTTTTTGCGGTCATGCTTTCCATTATATGTTTTGCGGACAAAAAATGGCGAGGCTCAAGGAAGGTATAAAAAATTAAAGGGCGCACAAAATGCAATGAGTACGAAAAATTCGATACCTGTTCCCGAAAAATAGCTCATTGCCTTTCTTCCTCATTCCTTTACAATCTCTTCCGTAATCTCATTCACGTTATTATTCTTTTTTTATCCTTATATCTCTTTTTAATTTTATTTTTTATTCCAGGAGTGTGTTTATGAAACAAGGTAACGTTAAATGGTTTGACTGCAAAAAAGGCTATGGCTTTATTACTCCGGACGGCGAAGTCAAAGACGTCTTCGTCCATATTACCCAACTCGAAAAAATCGGTATCAGAAAACTCTTCGACGGCCAGCGCGTCTCCTTCGATATCTATGATGATCGCGGGCGTATCGCCGCTGGTAATCTTAAATTGTTGTGATTTCTAATTGTATAACCATATGTTGACAAGAAAACCTGACGTTTAACCGCGGCAGGTTTTTCTTTTAATTTGCGATTTACTTTGGTATATTCGAGAGAACAGGAGGTTTGTTATGAAAAAAATTGCGAGTTTTATGGTTAATCATCTTAAACTTGTTCCGGGTCTTTATGTTTCTCGGAAGGACAAGTTCGGAACGGAATTTATTACAACATTTGACATAAGAATGACCAGTCCGAATGATGAGCCGGTTATGAATACAGCAGAGGTACATACGATAGAACATCTCGGCGCAACCTTTTTGCGCAATCATCCCGAATTTGCGGAAAAGACGGTTTATTTTGGTCCAATGGGCTGCCGGACGGGGTTTTACCTGCTTTTGGCGGGAGACTACAGTTCCGAAGATATTTTGCCGTTGATTAAGGAGATGTTTGAATTTATTCGTGACTTTCAGGGAGAGGTTCCGGGAGCATCGCCGCGAGATTGCGGAAATTGTCTGGATATGAATTTGCCGATGGCAAAATACCTGGCCGGAAAGTATCTGACGGAAGTTATTGAAAATATTGCTGCGTTCAGATTGACGTATCCGGCATAGCTGCTGTTTGAAAAAACTTTTGCTGTCAGCCCTAACGAAAATTATAGCCATTGAATTGGGGCTGGAAGAACCTATTTAAATAACCGGAGGAGCTTATGGAGTGGGAAACAAAACATAAGATTGCCGCGGTTGCCGTGTTGACTGTTGTTGCAACGGCACTCGTATTGTTTAATTAGGGGAGAGAAGAAATGGTTTGGTGGCATTGGCTCATCATATTGGTTTTCGTTTTTGCAATTGTGATTTCCATGTTTTTTTAATTTTTTAGCTTGACAATAGTGTGGAAAAGGCGTATTTATGCACTGTCTTGCAAGAGACAGCGTTTATCGCGGGGTGGAGCAGCCAGGTAGCTCGTCAGGCTCATAACCTGAAGGCCGCAGGTTCAAATCCTGCCCCCGCAACCATTAAGAAGGCTTTGAGGTTTCTCAAAGCCTTTTTTGTTTGCCTGATTATTATGGAAAAAAGGTTAGGTTGTGAAATTGTTGAATTATTTCTTACCTGCACCATATCCCATTTGTATCTGTGTTGTTTCGGCAGAGAATGAGGGAGAATGTTTGTGCGTGTTGATATTGTTCTGATTTCAACCTTTGTATTGGTTCCGTCTTTGGTTTTTGCCGCTGATTATAACGTTCCGGAGGGAGGGACGCTTGCCAAGGCGATTGCGGAGGCTAATGCCAATAAGGACGGGGATATGTATGAAATTGAGATTTCCGGCACTTCGGCAGATTCGGGAAATGTCAAAAACAGTGCGTCGATAGCCGGAAATCCGTCGGCGGTATTGTCAGGCTCGCTTGCCTTTAACGGTACAGGTATTCGTTCCGAAATCAGCAATTTGACATTTACGTCCGGGACTGTCGGTGCAGTTGCCAACGGGACTTTGGGGTTGGGCGAAGCGCAGGATTTGACGATAACTTCTGTCGCCTTTGAACAGAGAAACGGCAACGGTTATGGCGGCGGGGTTGTTAATCTCGGCAATATGACTATACAAGGCAACAGTTCCTTTTCGGGGAACAGGGCTGACGTCGGCGGGGCGATTTATAATTCAAAGCGTCTGGATATTTCGGATACGTCATTTTTGAACAATACGGCTTCCGGTTCCGGCGGCGCAATCAACAGTTCGGGTACGATGAGCATTGCAAACTCGACTTTTGACGGCAATCGCTCCGTTTCGTCTTACGGCGGGGCGATTAATTCGTCGGGAACGGCGCAAATAAGCGGGAGCGTTTTCAAGAACAACAGAGCTTCGGAAGGCGGTGCCGTTTACACGTCCGGCAATAATGCTTCTTTAACGGTTGCAGACACTCAGTTTATCGGCAATTATACCACGATTAATTCCCAGGGCGTTTCAAATTATGGCGGCGCAATCAACAGTGTTGGCGAGTTGAATATCATCAATACGCTGTTTGCGGACAATTATGCAACGGAAGCCGGGGCCGTCAAGCTGAGAAGAGGGAGCACCGAAGGCGTTATTGCCGCCAGCGAGTTTAAAAACAATTATGCAGTTGTTCGTGACGGCGGCGCCATAGTTCACAGTGACGGTATACTGCGGATAGATAATACGAAATTTACGGGTAACGAGTCCCAAAAAGGCAGCGGCGGAGCGATTTTTACGGATGCTGCTTTGACGGTTTCCGGCGGTAGTTTGTTTTTGGGAAACAAGGCGGCTGACAGCGGCGGTGCTATTGGCGTTGAGTCGGGTGCTGACATTACCGTCAGCGGCGCCTCTTTTACGGAAAATATTGCGGAAAGCGGCAACGGCGGTGCGATTGATGCGTCTTCATCGGCGCCTCTGACTGTTAACGACGCTTTCTTTTCAAGGAATCATGCAGATAACGGCTATGGCGGCGCCTTATATGCTTCCGGTTTGAATACGGTTCTGAAAAATGTAAAATTTGATGACAATACGGCATTATACGGCGGCGGCATTATGAATTTCGGCAATATGACCATCGGCGGAGGTTCTTCGTTTACCAATAACAAAGCTTCTGCCGGTGGTGCGGTTTTTACGCTCGGAACTCTGAATTTGGATACGACCGAGGGCAATATTTTGTTCAGCGGGAATAAGGCGGAAGATGCCAGCGAAGGCGGTGCGGACATCTACCTTAATACGGGCGGAAGCACGGTCGTAAACATTCGCGGTGATGCCAATGTGCTGGCTATGGACGGCGGATTTTCCGGTTCGGGCGTTATCAATAAAACCGGCGGGAATACGCTTGTTTTCGGAGAAAATGCAGATAATTCGCTTTTTCGGGGAGAGTTTAATCAGTCGGCGGGGACAACGCTTGTTTACGCGGACAACTTTTTGGGCGGGAAAAATACCGTAGCCAATGGTTCGGTTTTGCATTTTGCACGCGGCGCCCGGCTCGGCAATTTGAATCTGGAAAGGAACGGACGTTTGGATTTGCGGAGTTTGGGCGCTTTTTCGCCGAATACGCTGACGGTTGAAGATTTGATTTCGGACGGTACGGCAGTTGTAGGATTACAGACAGACGGTACAGTATCCGATTTGCTGCGAGTTACCGGTTCGGCCACAGGGAACATCACTTTGGATATAGATGCGGTTGGGACTAACCCGACACGTCAAAAGATTGAAGTCGTCAATGTGGAAGAGGCGGTCAGCGACGCCGAGTTTGAATTGTCGGGAAATAAGCTGGATATCGGTGCTTATGAATATGATCTGATTCGGGAGGCAGATACAAACTGGTATTTGGAAACGGCTGGGGATTTGACCAAAACGGCGAAATCGGTTGAAGGGGTTCCGTCTTTGCATCTGTCTATTGTTAATGCGGGAATGAACGAGCTGCGCAAGCGGCTCGGCGATTTGCACGGCGATAATCCGAATGCTCCGGCTGGTGTGTGGGTACGTGGATACGGGAAACATTTGCGGGTTCATGAAAAAACGGGTGCAAGAATGGATTTGCTGGGAATGGAAGGCGGTATTGACGTTATGAGCGAACTGTTCGGCGGTCGGACATATTTCGGTGCCATGGGCGGTTATCTGAGTTCCGACAATATTCGGGTTTTTCAAGACGCTCCTTCAGATGCCCGTGGTCATACCAAAACGCCGGTGGCCGGTCTGTATGCAACCTGGATTCAGAATGATACGGACTGGTTTGTCGATTTGACAGCCCGTCATTTCTGGGTTCATACCGATTTGGACAATATTTTCAGCAATGACGGCATAAACGCCTATGACATTAAACGCAATTTTTGGGCTTTCAGTGCCGAAACGGGACGCCCTTTTGAATGGAATGCGCCTGATTTTATAAATGCCGGCAGTTCTGTCATATCCGTTGAGCCGAAGTTTGAATTGCGTTATGTTCGGGGCGGTGCAAAAAATTTCCGCACAGACAACGGCGAGACCGGTCGGGTAAACAATACTCATTCGATGATTACGAAGTTAAACGTGCAAACCTCTTATCTTCCCGAAGGCGCAGAATCAGCGTGGAAACTTTTTGTCGAACTGGGGGTTTATAATGAATGGCTTGGACGGACGAAGCTGCGGTTTGCCGATGTCGACCTGACGACTTCCGATCTCAGCGGCCCGGGATTTGAAGCGTCTCTCGGCGTTAATGCCAAAATAACGGATGACGCTTACTTGTATGGCGCACTGACTCTTGAAACAGGGAAGGCATATTCGTCATATTTGTTTAATGCCGGCCTGCGGGTCAAGTTTTGACGGAGTATCAGGAAAGACACAGAGACGTGCCTTTCCCGATACTTTGATTATGGTTTGTGGGCGACAATGATGATCACGTTGGAGTTTTTATCATCAAAATCATTAATCTCAGATCCGTTTGAGAAGTTTTGTCCGTGTATCTCATCAATTGAAAATCCAGCATCGGTTATTAGTTTCTGAAATTGTTCTGATGTGTAATGACGCATATGAAAACTGTTTCCGCTGAGGTTAAACGGACAGCAATGTTCATTAGGAACAGAACAAAAGATTTTTCCTTTTTGTTTTAGATGTGGAAATACGGATTTTAAAAATATTTCGGGATGAGGGATGTGTTCAATTGTTTCAAAAGTAATTAGGGCATCAAAAGTTTCATTTATTGTTAAATTTTGGGCATCCTGAGCGATAAATTGCAAATTGTCTTTACGAAAGACTTTAGATGCAAAGTTGATGACATTTGGCTCTAGGTCAATACCAATGACTTTGCCTGCACTTTGTGCTAGAACAGAAGAGCCGTAACCACAGCCACATGCACAATCAAGAACTATTTCTGATGATTTTAAGCGGTCACGTGCAAAACAATAACGCTTGTAATGATCTGGTGGTGTATTTTGAGGGTTAAATACAATTTCTCTTTCTTTTACAAAATCTTTATTAAATTCAATGCCAGTTAAATATTGGAAAATAGCTACATTAACTTCATTTATTTTTAATAATTTTTCAACGATATCAACATTAACTCCTATCATGAGTTGTTTTGCGGTGTCAACAGCATTTATTGTCGTATTATTTATATTTTGTACAATGTTGTTAAGAAATTCCAAGTTTTGTTCCACTTTGTTATTGGTAAATTGTTTGTTGAGATGTTTCCATAATTTGTATTTTAATTTAGTTAACATTTTTGATCCCTTGATAATAGGTTGTTCTCTAGCTGCTTTTCTAAAATTTTTTTGATTTTGTCCGTATTTCCGTAGACAATTTGTGAGTCATAGGGACGATCGGGAAAGGTTCCGTAGTTGGGTCGGATAGATAGATTATTTTGTATTAGGAAATCTTCTACTTTATCTTTGAGGGAAATAGCTTTTCCTGAACAAACATTGATTATTCCGGTTATTTCCGTTTGGATTGAGGCTGCGGATATTTGTTCTGCCAATTGATTAATTTCTATAAAGTCGTATTTATTTTTTCCTGAGGTAAAAGGAAAAGTTTCTTTTCCCTGTTGTGCTAGTTCCAGAATTTTGGAAAAGACAGATTTGTTATTTTGATCATCTCCTGTGATGTAAAAAGCTCGTAGCCATTTTAGAGATATATTTTTATCTTTTGTATATACCGTTAACATTTGGCGCAAAGCATTTTTAGCAATTCCATAAAGAGACAAAGGATTACATGCTGTTGAGTCATCAATCATTCCTTCAATAAATCCACATTCGTGCATCGTTCCCATGACAGTAATGTTTGAGCACCCGCTATCTATCATGTTTTTCAAAAATAAAAAGTGACTGTATAAATTTTCTATGTGGCTTTCTGCATTATGATTAAAGCCATCTTTCCAAGCCAGATGTATTAATGCATCGGGGGCGAGAAGGGATTGGTAGATTTGGGGCGAGCCGGAAAGAATATCAGCGTTGATACAGTTAAAAGTTTTATTTATGTTAACAGGAATAATTGTATGGTTTGTTTTTTTTAATGCTTCTATGACATGCTTTCCTATGTATCCATTAGCGCCGGTAACAGCTATTTTCATTTATTTTTCTCCTTTGGTAATGGAATTTAGTATGATATTTTCAAATTTTTCTCCCATTTCTTTTTCATTGGGGAAATTTTCTTTAACAAAATTTTTTCCGTTTAATGCTTTTTGATGCATTAAATTTGGATTTTGGAATATGGTAACCAGTTCTGATGCCATGTTTTCAGGTAACGGATCAAGAAGGAAAATGTTTTCTTCTGAGTTGCCATATTTTGTTAGAGCATCTTCCAGCCGTAAATCACCTACCGGACAACCGCATGACATCATTTCGTAAGGAACGAGAGAAGGGTTTGTTGTTGAGAATACCAATCCGAAATCGGCATTTCGGTATAGATTTGCCAGTTCCTTAAGAGAAGGAAGCAATCCTTTGATGGTACATGGAAAACCCAGTTGGTTTTTATCGAGTTGGGAAGAACCAAAAAGGATAATTTCTATATCTGGACATTTTTCGTGAAAAATTTTTAATGCCTGAATACCTATTTCATAACATCTGCGTGGCATTTCAGGTTTTGCAAAAAAGATGATATTTTTGTTTTGTTTGGTTCGTGGTTGCTTTGTATTGTAAATACTGGTATCAACAGGGAATTGGAAATAATCAGATGTAACCTGAAATTTTTTTGTAATAAAGTTATGCATCCAAGGACCAGAGCAGATGTGGTTAAATCCGAGCCGGTAAGAATTTTCAGCTAATATATAATTTGATGACATGGGATTGAACATGGCTTCATTGTCTTGAGTCATGTAAAAAATGTATCTGAATTGATTTTCAAATTTTTTGATTTCGTATGCTGTTGTCCAATAAGTGGCAATGGCTATGTCGTGATAAGACATGTGGTTTTTGTATTTTATAAAGTTTACGTCACTCATATCATAAAACCAATTGGAAACGCTTTCCTTCATTAAATCTTCGTCTATATCTGAACCGGTATAGTAAACGGACAGTTTATGTCCGGATTGTTTTAAATGGGATATCGCTCTGAAGATATTTCGATGTCCGCCACTGTTTGGAAAAGGTGCTGGGATTAAAAATGCAATGTTCAGTTGTTTGATATTGAAGATTGGACTTATTGAGGGTTCGTTGTTCTTTATTTGTTTGTTTTTTTGTTCCTGAATGATATTCTTGTATGTGTTAACGATTTCTGATGCTCGATTGTTGATGTAAAAGTTCTTAATAACAAAGTTATAAGAATTTTCTGCAATTTTTTCTCTTAGATTTTTGTCTTCTACTAATTTTGACAAAGCATCAAACCATTCCTTTTCTGTATTGGCTAGAAATCCGGTTTCTCCGTTAGTTATGCAGTCGCAATAAGAAGGTATTGGGGAGGCTACTGATGGTACTTTTAGTAATGAAGCTTCTGTAATTTTTGTCGGAGCTTTAGATTTCGTGAATGGATTTTCTGCTTCCAGTGGAGCGAGATTAATGTCCATTTGTGCTGTGAATTTTAGTAAGTCGGTATAACTCATTAATTTGTGATGAATTATACGTTCTCCGAATTCTTTTTTGAATTTTTTATCTATTTCAATTGGTCCAACTAGAACAAGTCGTGTTTGTGGGTATTGTTTTAAGATGTTGTATACGGCTTTTTCTGCTAAGGGGAAATCTCTGTTATGAGAGGGTGTTCCACAGAGATAACAGATATCAATGTATTTTTTATGTCTTTTGTGTTTTGAATTTATTTTCTGGGCAATTTTGAATTGTTTCTCTGATATCAGGCAAGGAAACATATAGGTTTTAGGTACAAGTTTTGATATTTTTTCGGACAAGTAATTGCTGGTAATGAAGGCGTAGTCACAAAGTTTTATGGCAAATTTGTAACCGAAGATTGAATCCAGAACGTTCTTTCGGTCTTCTTGGGTCCATGTTTCCGTGTTGGGATAGTAGTCTATGATACTTTCATCAAAAATCAGGTCGTCAACGCTGTAAACTAAGGGAATATTTTTTTGTTTTGCCAGTTTTAATAAGCTGCAAAGTTTTGGGTTGTATTTTATGCTGATTGCGGTTCTGAAGATAACGATTAAATCATAATCTGAAATTTTGTCAGTAAGCTCATGAAAAGGGGCATAGTATCTATCTGTGTTTATGTTATTTTTTTCTAGAATATCGCATATGTCCAGTACAGAATATCTTTCACTTCTTCCGTCTTTACAACCGACAATAAATGCTATATTCAGGCCGTTATGACTTTTCTTTTTTTGTGTTTTTAATTGTTTTTTTGAATATTGTATGCCGAAGATTGATTTGCGTTCTATGCCGTTTTTGATACTTTTTTTCTTGAGAGGAAGCATCAGATAAGTTTTCTTTAAGATACCTTCGTTGGTTTCAATAAATTCTTTTTTTATTAATTTCATGATCTTATCCTTTTAATTGTTGGCGCGGGTTGACTGTATGGAGATAGGAAGAATCTAAATACTCATGCCAGCCGATATTATTGCGTTTTGTGGTTGCCGGGCTGCCGGCTATCAGGGAGTTATTTTGGCTGAATGATTTGTTTATCAAACTTCTGATGCCTATGACACAGTTATCGGGTATAGAAGCTTTGTTGAGCATAAGTACTTCTTGTCCAAACCAGTTGTTGTTTCCGATTTTTATTCCTTTTTCGGTATTAAGTTGTTTTTTAGTGTTCATATCAAAGACAAGATGATGTGATATTGCCTGACATTGTATATTCCCAGCAAACAGATTGTTATTGCCTATAACTATCGGCATTTCCTCGTCTGCTCCGGGGATAATTAAGAAATTTCCGTTAAAACAATTATTATTCCCGATAATAACAGTACCGTGCGATTCTTTTCCGGGAGGGTTATAGGTTATTATTTGTAAGGCAGCCCACGGACTGATGGTATTGTTTTTACCGAGTATAATTTTTGAATTATTAGTTGTTATTTTCATGTGTAATTCCCCCCCCCCGTTGAACTTTTGCAGCTTTATGGTGTTATTACTGCCGGTTATTTCCAAATAAATTTTATAATTGGCCGGAAGGGTATAAATTCTTTCATTTTCCCAAAATACTTTATTTTCATAAAACATGGGATTTAAGCTCTTGGCAGGTTTATCTTCCTGATTATATTGTGCTTTTTTTAGCTTTGCTAATGGTAAGAGTCCGAACAAAAATATTTTTTTTGTTTGTGATGGGTAGTGTTTAATTGTTAGTATTGGCAAAAAATTAAACAGGTAAAGGATCTTCTCTTTTTTTAATCCGTCGATAATATCTTTGAATCTTTTCTTTTTTAAGAGTTTCAGCAGCGGAATGGAATAGTTTTTTAACTGCATTTTTTTGCAAATTTTGTATGCGGTTTTACAAAAATTTAGTTTGTCGGTTTTTTGACAGTATCCCAGTCCGATTTCTATCCATTTGGCGTAAATTTCAGCAAATAGTTTTTCGTGTTTTGCTATTGCATTTGATTTTTTTAAAATTTCAAAAAGGAAATAACAGCCATTTAAGTGGTCAATAATATGTGTGTATTGACCGCTTGTTGTTTTTGACATACCGGAATTTTTACGCTGGGTGTAGTTATATAATCTTTCTTTTAAATAGAATGCTTTTTGTGAGACAAAGCTGTAGTGGAAAAAGAAGGGAAAATCTTCGTATTGCATGTTTTCTGGAAAACGTATGTTATGTTGTTTAATAATATCTTTTTTAAAAATTTTATTCCAAGCAAACACATTGGTATTGAGGATATGTTCATTATCTAACTTTTGTAAGCCCTTGAAATTAAGTTGGCTGTATTTTTCAATGTCTTGCCAATTTTCTTTTTCCGGGTTAACAATATTGGCTTCAAAAATAATGATATCGCTGTCTTTATTATAGCTCAATGCTCGTTCATAAGTTTCAGGTTCCAGCCAGTCGTCGCTGTCGACAAAAGCAATGTATTTACCCCGGGCGATGTCTATTCCGGCGTTTCTGGCTCCACCCAAACCTTTGCCGATGTCTTTTATAAATATGATACGGGAATCCTTGGCTGCATATTCGGCGCAAATTTTATTGTCTTCTTCCGGTCCGTCGGAAACAATTATTATTTCTATGTTCTTAAATGTTTGGTTTAATATCGAATCCAGACATTTTCTCAGATACGGTGCGACATTATAGACGGGAACGATGACACTGAGTTCAGGATTGAAATTTGCCGATGCAGTCATGGAAAACTCCTTAACTAATATGTTTTGCCGGTAATGACGCGCATGGAAAGGTGGTCCATCATCATATGCAGGTCTTCGCTGATTTGCATATCGTCAACGCGCATATTGACGGAATGGGTGCAGATTTGTTTTAATTTGCCGCCCTGATAACCGGTCAGGCCGATGGTGGTGCCGCCGTTTTCGTTGGCGTATTCAATCGCTTTGACGACGTTTTGGGAATTTCCCGAGCCGCTGATGCCGATGACGTAATCTCCGGGTTTGAAAAAGTTTTTCAGCTGTTCAACCATGGCGTCTGTATATGAAACGTCATTGGCGTAGGCCATCATGGTTGCCGTGTTGTCGTTCAGGCAGATGAATTTGAATCTTTTGTCGCAGCCGTAAGACGCTCCTTTATTGAAATCGCAGCAATAATGCGAAGCGGTGGCTGCGGAGCCGCCGTTGCCCATGATGAAGATTGTGCGGTCTTCATCGCGGGCTTTGAGCAGCAGGTTGATAAAATTGTTGATTTCCGTTCTGTCCAGGCGGTCTATGGTATTTTTCAGCTTGGTCAGATATTCTTCAATCCGAGGGGTAAAATCCTGCATCAGAAGCGTCCTTTCAGGGAATGTTTGTTATAATGAATGAGCGTGGTGCCTTTGTTGTCGAACTTGAACGGCATTTCTTTCAAATCCGAGAGAGCGTTGCGTACACGCTGGTGATTTTGTTCCTTGACGTAAAACAGCATAAAGCCTCCGCCGCCGGCGCCGAGCAGTTTGCCGCCTTCAGCTCCGGCCTTGACGGCCAGTTCATAGCTGCGGTCGATAAAATCGTTGGAAATGCCGCTGGCCAGTTCCCGTTTGAGTTCCCAGTTGCGGCGCAAAATTTCGCCCATGGCGTCAATGTTGTTGCGGAGAAGTTCTTCCCGCAAATCTCTGGCCAGCTGAACCATTTTATGCAGATTTTCGATTTTCTTCTTGTCGTCGGTGGTGTTTTTCTTCTGCTCTTTTAAAATGTCTCCGGCGGCGCGGGTTTGCCCGGTATAAAACAGCAGCAGGTTGTTTTCGAGCCGTTCGTAGCCTTCGGTGGTAAGATAAACTTTTTCGAGGTTGACTTTGCCGCTTTTTTCAAACTCTATGAAATTAAGACCGCCGCAGGCGCAGGCATATTGATCCTGTTTGCCGATAGGCTCGTTTAAGAGGTCTATTTCAACATGGCAAGCCTGCTCGGCAATTTCTTCCTTGGTCATGTAGGTTTCGTTGTAGGCGTTGCACAGGTGAATAAGCCCGGCGGTAAAGGCTGATGACGAAGACAGGCCGGTGCCGGAAGGAATGTCGGCGCTGGAGTTGAGGTCAACGCCCCTGATGTTGTAAAGTTTGAATACTTCGCGGATGATGTTGTGTTTGATGTCGTTGACGTCGTCAACGAGTTCGGTCTGCGAATATTTGAGAAAATAGCCGTCCTTGAAGAAGTAAGGGTGCATGCAGAGATAGCTGTATTTGTTGATGGCGGTTGAAAGAACGGCGCCGCCGTATTTTTCGTAATAGTTGGCCAGATCGCTGCCGCCGCCGGCAAAACTGACCCGGAAAGGCGTTCTGACAATAATCATTCTTTTTCTCCTAAAATGATGTTGACGGCTTCGGATAAATCTTTAACTTCCGAGCCGATTTGCAGGCATTTGCAACCGGCAGTGCGGCCGGCCTGCGTATCGCAGTCGCTGTCGCCGACCATCCAGCACTGTGACAGGTCGAGATTGAAGTCTGCGGCGGCTTTCCGCAGCATGCCCGGTTTGGGTTTGCGGCATTCACAGGCGATTTTCAGTTCGGGAACTTCACCCGGGAAGCCCTTATCGGGGTGATGCGGACAGTAATATATTTTGTCAAGATAGGCTTTTTCGCTGCCGAGCAGCGTTTCCATCTTCTTATGAATGTTCTCGACTTCCGTTTCGGTTACAAATCCCTTGGCAATCATCGGCTGGTTGGTAACGACAATGCTCAGATAGTCGCTTTCGTTCAGCCGGCGGACGGCCTCGGCCACGCCGGGAAGCAGCGTGAAACTTTCAACGGCGGGATGCGTATCCATGTTGACGTTGAGCGTACCGTCGCGGTCGAGGAACACGGCCTTTTGTCTGTAGCGAAGGTTACGGCGGGCGACTTTGCCGCTGTCAACATCGGCGGATATCTGCGCCAGCCGGTCTTTGGTGCCCATGTCGCGGATAAATTCCGGCGTCTGATATGCCCGCAGCCGGACGTTATGCCGCAGCAGCCGCGGAAAGATGTCTTTGCCGAAATCCTGCATTTTTGCGTCTTCGATGTAATTGAGAACTTCCGGGGACAGGATATAGACAGCGGCATTGGTCAAATTGCGGTAAAGCAAGTCCGATGCATGCGGTTTGGCAAGAAAACCGGTTATGTTGCCGTTACGGTCGGTTTCGACCAGGTCGCTGTCATAAGGATGGTTGTTGGGATGGACAAGCAATGTGCCGGCGGACAAAGGGTCTTCTGCGTCGAAGTTTTGAAAGGCGGTCAGGTTAAAATCCATGACCACGTCGCCATAGAAGACCATAAAGCGATCTTTCAGGCGTCCCTGAAGCAGTTTTAGACTGCCGGCGGTGCCGAGCGGAAACGGTTCAACAACGTGATGTATTTTAACGCCGAATTTCGAACCGTCGCCGAAGTAGTCGCTGATGACGCTGGCCAGATGTCCGGAAAGAATGAACACTTCGTCAATGCCGTAAGCTTTGGCCAGTTCAATCTGACGTTCAAGCAGCGGCTTGCCGGCAACGGGACACATCGGTTTGGGAATGTCGGTCAGGCCGAGGCGGGTTCCTTTGCCGCCGGCTAAGATTACAAGCTGCATAGGTCTTCTTTCAAAATATAATCAATGGCTTTTTGTACGGCCTGGTCAGAAGTCAGAGAGGCTTTCCAGCCCAAGGCATGAATCTTTTCCAGATTGTAGGCGAACTTGGGAACATCGCCGACCCAGCCGCGGTCGCCGCCGGTGTAACGGATTTTGGCGTTCAATCCCATAGAGGCGATGACCATTTCGGCGATTTTCCAAACCGGGGTTTGTCCTTCAACGCCCAGATTGAAACAGTTGATTTTGTCGTCGGTGCGGTCGATGACAAACAGAATGGCGTTGACGAGATCCTTGACGTAAAGGTAAGGCTTGGCCTGTTTGCCATTGCCGAGGACTTCCAGTTCAAGCGGGTTTTGCCGCAGCTTTTTGACAAAGTCATGCAAAATGCCGTGTGTGGTACGTTCGCCGCAGACATTTGGAAAACGGGTAATGAAAGCCTGGATACCGTAGTTTTCGGCGAAGCTGGCAATGACGCCTTCGCTGGCCAGTTTGCAGGCGCCGTAGTGCGAAGCGGGAAAAAGCGGGCCGTAGTTTTCTCCGACTTCTGCGCCGCCGGTTTGTCCGTAGATGGCGGAGGTGGACGCAAACATCAGCCGTTTGACGTTATGTCTGCGCATGGCTTCCAACACGCGGAATGTGGTAAGAAAGGTCATGTTCAGGTCAATTTCGGGATTGGCGTGGCTGCGGGCGATGTCCGAATTGGCTGCCAGATGAAAGACCATGTCAAACCGGTTTTGGGCAAAAACGCCGTTTAAGGTGTCTTCGTCAAGAATGTCGCCTTCGACAAATTTGAAGTTCGGGTTTGTCATTGCCGCGGTCAAATTTGATTTGCGACCTAACGACAAATTGTCCAGAACGACAACGCGGCAGTTCCGCGACAGAAGTTCGTCCGCAAGGTGCGAACCGATAAAGCCGGCGCCGCCGGTAATCAAACAGGTTTTCACGCTTTTCTCCTTATAAGGTTGACAAAGATAGCTTCAGTTTTGTGCATGGTTCTCCTCTTTTCGCAAAACGGCAATTTCCGGGTGGCGACGGAGAAAGTCATAGAGTGTTGCTCTGGAAACGCCGAGCTGTCGCGCGGTTTGCGTGCAGGAAATGCCGTCGGTAAGCATTTGGCAAATGTCTTCGCGGCGGTCGTCAAGGCGTCTTTTCTTATTGCGAGAGCCGAATCTGCGGCCGAGCGCTATGCCCGCGGCTTTTTTGCGGTTCAGAGAATTGGCCGTGATGATGGACTGCATGCTTTTGCGCATGTTCAGGGCAAGGTCGAAGCCCTGAAGAATATCCATGGTCTTTTGGTTTGGCCGCGCCGTATAATCTTCTTTGACGGAAACGAGACTCAGACCGTTGTCGACAAGGAACTGCAGGTTGTTTCTGATATCCCGGAGCGAACTGCCCAGACTGACGATATTGGCAACAAGCACGGTATGGCGGCCGGATTGGAGCGTTTGATACAGATTGCGGATGTCAGAATCGCAATGGAACGCGTCTATTCGGCAACGAGCGCTGCGAGCGTAATCCTGAAGCAGAGCCTGCTGTTCCTGCCGGTTGACGTTGTTTTCCGATATATCCAGGTATCCGACAATCATTAGTAATCCATATAAATTTAACGAACATTAGACTTCTACATGCGCCGGACAAAACGGAATATTTGCAGAAAAAGATAGACAGCTTATACTGTATGCACTTTTCGCAACAAAGGTCTTGATTCTTTGCCGCAATTTGGATATACAAAAATCTAATGTTCGTTTGATTTGGAATTTGTATATCTAAGGTTGTGTCTGATAAATTCTGAGCCGGGCAGCTGTTTTTCGAGAAAATTGTAAATTGTCGAGGTACTGACGCCGAGAAGGCGGGCAATTCTGGCTTTGGGAACGCCTTTTTTCAGCAAAACGACGATATCCTGTTCTTTGCCGTCGAGAATATGTTTTTTGTTACGGGAACCGAAACTGCGGCCCAGCTTTTTGCCGCCGGCTTTCAGGCGGGCCAGCGACTCTTTGGTTCGCTGGCTGATGAGGTTTCTTTCGATTTCCGCGGAAAGGGAAAATGCGAAAGCCAGAACTTTGGATTGGATGTCGGCGCCGAGACGGTAATTGTCCTTTATGGTCCAGACCTGAACTTCTTTTTGAATGCAGATGTTTAAAATCGTCATAATCTGCAAAAGGTTTCTACCTAAGCGGGATATTTCCGAGCAGATCAGAATGTCGGACTTTTTCAGCCTGCGGATAAGGCGTCCCAGCTCTCTTTTTTCGAAGTCTTTGGTCCCGCTTATGGTCTCCTTAACCCAGCGGTCTATTTGCAGGTTTTGGTTTTGGGCAAAGTTTCTGATTTCAAATTCCTGATTTTCAAGCGTTTGTCTGTCTGTCGATATTCTGATGTATCCGTAAATCATTTTTGTTTCCTTTTTAATATAATTCTAGTTTGGCGGGTAATTGCATGGTATGGTATTTCGATGCGGAGTTTAACAGATTTGAAGATTTTGATTGAATGTTTGGCTGAGTTTGCATAAGTTGAAAAAAGAATTTGAAGTTTGACGGGAACGAAAATGACAACCTTGAACAAATTGACGCCGGGAATGACCGCGGTTGTAACAAAGGTTAACGGAAAGGACCGTTTGCTGCGGCGGCATATTCTGGAAATGGGGGTAACGCCGGGAACGGAAATTACCTTGGTAAAGACCGCACCGCTCGGCGATCCGCTGGAGCTGAAAATCCGGGGGTATGAACTGACTTTGCGCAAGAAGGACGCGGCAAATATTGAAATAACCGACATTCATAAGGCCGAGAGCTGTCCGGTCGATGTCCGCAGTCTGCGGAAGCCGCTGCTGCCGCGAAAAGGAGAAAACAGCGGGCTGCGTTTGAAACGCGGCGTAGCCGTACCCGAAAACAGGATTCTCCGCTTTGCTTTGGCCGGCAACCAAAACTGCGGCAAAACGACGCTGTTTAACCAGCTGACCGGCGCCAACCAGCGGGTCGGAAACTTTCCGGGCGTGACGGTTGAACGTACCGACGGCATTATCAGGGGATACCCTGATACGCTGGTAACGGATTTGCCCGGCATTTATTCGCTGTCGCCGTATTCCGGCGAAGAAATGATTACGCGGGATTTTCTGCTGAAGGAAAAACCTGACGCCATTATCAATATCGTAGATGCCTCAAATATCGAGCGTAATCTGTTTCTGACGCTGCAGCTGCTGGATTTGAACATTCCGATGGTCATTGCTCTGAACATGATGGACGAAGTTCGGGTTAACGGCGGTTCGATAGACATTAACAGAATGGAACATATGCTCGGTGTGCCGGTTATTCCGATTTCGGCGGCAAAGAAGGAAGGCATTGACGAACTGGTCGAACATGCCGTAAACGTCGCAAGATACTGCGAGGTGCCGGAAAAAGTCGATTTCTGCACTTATGACGGCAAGGATGAGGGCGCCGTTCACCGTTGTGTACATGCGATTGTGCACCTGATTGAGGATCATGCCGAAGCCGCCGGAATACCGGTACGTTTTGCCGCGGCCAAGCTGACGGAGGGCGACGAACCGATTTTGACGTCGCTCCGGCTCAGCGGCAACGAAGTCGAGGCGCTGGAACATATTGTTTTGCAAATGGAGGAAGAAAGCGCCTTGGACCGGGAGGCGGCTATGGCCGACATGCGTTTTTCGTTTATTGAGAAACTGTGCGGCGAATGTGTGGCGAAACCCGTTTTGAGCCGCGAACGTCTGCGCAGCGAGCGTCTGGACAGAATTCTGACCGGAAAATTTACGGCTTTGCCGGTTTTTGTGCTGATTATGGCACTGATTTTTTATCTCTCGTTCGGACCGTTCGGGAGCAGGCTTTCCGAGTGGACGGAAGATCTGATTTCATGGTTGAGCGGCCGGGTTGAGCAAGCTCTGACGGCTTATGGCATGAATCCGGTGGTCAATTCGCTGATTGTCGACGGCGTGTTTGCTGGCGTGGGCAGCGTGCTCAACTTCCTGCCGGTTATCGTGGTGCTGTTTTTCTTTCTCTCTATGCTGGAAGACAGCGGTTATATGGCGCGAGTGGCTTTTGTGATGGACAAGCTGCTGCGGCGCGCCGGACTGTCGGGACGCAGCTTTGTGCCGATGCTGATTGGTTTCGGTTGTTCGGTGCCGGCGATTATGGCTGCGCGTACATTACCTTCGGAAAGAGACCGCAAGCTGACCATATTGCTGACGCCTTTTATGAGCTGTTCGGCCAAGCTGCCGATTTATGTGCTGCTGACGGCCGCGTTTTTTGACCGGTATCAGACGCCGGTTATTATCGGGTTATATGTTCTGGGCATTGCCGTCGGGCTGGCTTTGGCCTTTCTGCTGAAGCTGACGGCGTTCAGAGGCGAGGCCGTGCCGTTTGTCATGGAGCTTCCCAACTATCGTCTGCCGGGGCTGAAAAACGTCTGGCGGCTGATTTATTATAAAGCCAAGTATTTTATTACCAAGGCTTTTACAATAATTTTCGTTGCGACTGTCATCATCTGGTTTTTGCAAACCTTTGACAGCCGGTTGAACGTAGCAGCGGATTCTGCGGACAGCATTCTGTGTAGCATCGGCAGTCTGCTGGTGCCGCTGTTTGAACCTCTGGGCATCAGCGACTGGCGGTTGTCAACGGCTTTTCTGACCGGTTTTGCCGCCAAGGAGAGCGTGGTCAGCACAATCAGCGTTTTGCTCGGCGGGCGTATTGAATTGCTGCCGACGCTGCTGACGCCCTTGAGCGCGTTTGCTTTCCTGGTCTTTTCGCTGTTGTATACGCCCTGTGTGGCGGCGATTGCCACGGTCAAAAAGGAATTGGGCGGCGCCTATGCGGTTTTCATCGTTGCGTTGCAGTGTATTGTGGCCTGGCTGACGGCTTTTGCCGTTTACCGGTTTGGCCTGTTATTTTAGAAAGGAAGAGAGGGGTGATGGATGAACGGGAAAAGATGGCTCGGGGGCTGTTGTATGATGCAAATCATAATCCTGATTTGATTAAAGAACGCGCAATGTGCAAGGATATGTGCTTTGCCTATAACAGTCTCAGACCCTCCGACGAAGAGGGCAAAAGGAAAATTGCCGAAAGGCTGTTCGGCCGTATCGGCAGGGCTTTTTCGGTTCTTGCGCCGTTTTACTGCGATTATGGTTACAATATATTTTGCGGCGACGATTTTTTTGCCAATCATAACTGCGTTATGCTGGACGGAGCAAAAATTACGTTTGGGGAACATGTTTACATTGCGCCGAACTGCTGTTTTGCGACGGCCGGTCATCCGCTGGATGCCGGGCAGCGGGCGGCGGGACTTGAATTTGCCCGCGAAATCAGGGTCGGAAACAACGTATGGTTCGGTGCCGGCGTAACGGTGCTGCCCGGGGTAACTATCGGCGACAATACGGTTATCGGTGCCGGAAGCATAGTGAACAAAGATATTCCGGCGAATGTTGTGGCGGCGGGAAACCCGTGCCGGGTGTTGCGCGAAATTACCGGGCGGGACCGGCAATTTTGGGAAGGGCGGGAAAACGGTTTTCTGCCAAGGGAAGGTAAATAATGAAAACGGCGTTGGTTTTGGAAGGCGGTGCCAAACGCGGCATTTATACAGCCGGGGTTTTGGACGTTTTGCTGGAAAACGGGATTATGACCGACGGCGTTCTGGGCGTTTCGGCCGGGGCCATTCATGGCTGTTCGTATGTTGCACGGCAGGCGGGCCGGAGCATCCGGTACAATCTCAAGTATGGCGGCGATTACCGTTTTATGAGTTTCCGGTCATTGCTTTTGAGCGGAAATATGGTCGATACGCAATTTTGTTATCATGAACTTCCGGAAAAGCTTGATCCTTTTGACAATGAAACTTTTATGCACTCAAAAACGAAATTTTATGCGGTTTGTTCTAATGTCGAGACCGGCAGTCCGGAATACGTCCTTTGCCGCGATATGTTTAAAGACATTGACTTTCTGCGGGCTTCGGCATCAATGCCTTTTGTATCGCAGATTGTCAAAGCGGGCGGCATGAAGCTGCTGGACGGCGGCATTACCGACAGTATTCCGCTGACTGCGGCCTTTAATCTCGGTTTTGAGCGCAATATCGTGGTTCAGACGCGGCCGGAAGGTTATCGCAAGAAACCGGCGCGCACCGGATGGCTGGCAAAAATTTTTTACGGAAAGTATCCGAAGTTTGTCGAAGCGATAAAACAACGGCATCTGATGTATAACCGCGAGCTTGACGAGATTGAGCAAATGCGCGCCGCCAGGCGGGTTTTGGTTATTCGGCCGAGCCGTTCGGTAAAGATAGGCAAGATGGAGCCGAATCCGGAAATCGTCAGGGAAATGTACGAATTGGGACGGTATGATGCAATTGCCGTACTGGACAGTGTGAAAAAATTCTTGCAAGGAGACAAAAATGAAAAAGGTTAAGATTACGGTGCTTAAAAAACATTTTGACAAGGAACTTGCCGCCGAGTACGGCGCGGAAGGCCTCGGCGCCTGTCCGATGTTGCGGGAGGGACAGGTGTTTTATGCCGATTATGCGAAACCGGAAGGTTTTTGCGACGAAGCCTGGAAGGCTATTTACCAGTATGTCTTTGCTTTGGCGCACGGCGCGGGGAAAGAAGTTTTTTATTACGGTGACTGGATTAGAAAACCCGGCGTGGCAATTTGCAGCTGCAACGACGGTTTGCGTCCGGTAATTTTCAAGCTGGAAGCGACTGATGAAGAATCGGCAATTGACTATGTGCCGGTGGAATAGTTGGAAAAACGCGGATAAAAAAAGCACTTCCCTGCGGAAGCGCTTTTTTTGTTTTACTAAATTTAAGGATATTTGACCGTTATTTGATTTCGGCGGGATCCATGGTAATTTCGGAAACCATCTGAGCTTCGGGCATCGGTGCCGGAACCGTAACGACCGCAGAAGCCGGAACCGTCAGGGTCGGAGCCTGAACAACCGGAACCGGCGCCGGAGCGGGAGCCGTGCAGTTGGCGCAGGGCAGCTGGCCGGTATAAGGTTCTTTTTCGTAGCTTACTTCCTGGGTGGTTTTGGGCTCATAAACGGTTTTGGTTGTCGTCTTCTTGTACAGAACTTCTACCGGTTCGCGCGTCTGCGTAACGGTCGGCTGGCAACCGTTGCAGGGCTGCTGAACAACGGCAGGCTGCGCGGTAACAGGCTGAACGTATTGGACGGAAGGCTGCTGAACATACTGGACGGCCGGAATCTGACGGACGTACTGGATGCGGCGTACCTGTACGGGCTGCGGCTGTTCGGCAACGACTTTCGGGCCGCTGGCGACATATTTGGGAGCCGGTACCGGATCTCCGAAAATGGTATCGGAACAGTGTTTGTATTCGCCGGTTTTAACAACGGTTGTCGTCGGGCGGTAGTTTACGGTCTGGACTTCGCCGTCGGCGGTTTCAACAATATATTTTTTTGCCGCGCGGTGGCAAACGCCGTTGTAATAGTTGCAGCCGGCATCATCATAGCCGCGATAGACAACGGTCGGTTCCTGTTCGCGGTTGGACGAGCAGGCGGCGGTTAAAAGAGCGGCAATTACAAATAGAGTTTTTTTCATCGTGTTTCTCTCTGTAAATTGGTTAACATAAATGGTTTTTTTGCTAATTTTGTCTTAAATATACCTAATTTTTCTAATTTGTCAATTTTTTGTTAATAAAATTTTAACCTTATGGCTATAAATAAGCGTTTTTTTATGTAAATTAAAGTACTTGGACGTAAAATTTTTTTATTTTTCCGGTATTTTTATCCGAAAAATTTTTTTTACGAATCGACGGCGATTCGTAAAGTCAAATGTTAAGGTCTATGGTTGAGACGACGGTTGTATGCGGCGGAAAAGGGGAGGCTTTTCCGCCGGGACATATTCCGACAAACGGGATTTTGTTGATTCGGGCGGCTTCGCAGTCTGTCGGAGCGTCGCCAAAAAATACCGTTTCTTCGGGAACAAGGCGGTTTTCGGCCAGCAGTGCGGCCAGCAGAACGTCTTTGGTTCGCGGCGAGCCATATATGTTATGAATCAGCGGCAGCAGGTTGCGGGCGGCGGCGAGTTCTCTGATTTCGGTGGCCGGCGAACCGGTAACGATGAAAACGGGAATTTTTGCACAGGACAGTTTGCGCAGCGTTTCCACGGCGCCGGGAATAAAAGGAGCGTTCAGGAGTTTCTGTCGGCAGAGGACCGCGTAGCGGCAGCCGAAGTCTTCCAGTTCGGCGGCAGAGGCTTCGCGGTGGAAAAAATGGCGGATGTAGTGGCGGAATTTTTCAAAACGGGAGATGCCGCCGCGGTTTTGCTGATATTCGCGGATGTAACCGGCCGCTTGCGGACAGGTATTTTGGAAAAGCTCGACGAAAGCTTCGGTCTTTATGCCGTTGGAATCGGTTATGGTTCCGTCCCAGTCGAAAATTGCCGCTTTGAGTGTCATCAGATTCTCCGTCAGTTTATTGCTTATCTTAACTGTTAATGGTTAACATATTATAAAACCGTCATTATTTTAGTCTTTTTGTTTTTTTGCCCGGGGAAGTTATTTTTTCAAAAAAAAGTCTTGTTTATTTTATTTTTTATGGTAAATATAGGCTTCGTTATCGGAGTGTAGTTCAGCCTGGTAGAACGCTACGTTCGGGACGTAGAGGTCGCTGGTTCGAGTCCAGTCACTCCGACCAAATGAGAAAAACCGCCTAATGGGCGGTTTTTTTTGAAGAAGAACCAGCGACCTCGAAGAGGCTTGAGGACAAAAACAGCCGTTGCTCCGGCTGTTTTTGCCGCAAAAGGCGAAGTTTTGTCGGCTTTTCCAAACGGCGTAAGGCGTTGCAGAAAAGTTTAGAAAACGAGTGACCGAAGCGTTGTTGTTGAGCGCCGTGCGGGCGCGAAACTTACGACGCGAGAGAAGGTTCGAGTCCAGTCACTCCGACCAAATGAGAAAAACCGCCCAATGGGCGGTTTTTTAGTGCAAAAATCAAGAAGAGCTGCCGGAAGGCAACTCTTCTTTTATTTAGGCAGTTAGCCGCAGACCGGCAACTGTCTTTTGTTCAACAGGGAGTCAACCAGAGCATTGGAACGCGTTTCGTGTTCCTGTTTTTTGCGTTTTCTTTCCTGTTCTCTTTTTTTCCGTTCTTCTTCAGCCATCTCCCGTGAAGTTTTGGCTCCGTACGAGCGCAGGAGTTTTATCATGGCCTTGTCCGAAACATGGTCCAGAATATGGTAAGTTGCTTCATACCTTACATAGTCCAGACCGTTGTCGATACTGTCTGAAAATATATCGTACAACGGAAGATTCGGGTCGGTTCCGTTTTCAAGCATTTCGAAAACGCCTTCATAGTCATCAGCTCTGACTTTTGATCTGAGTTTTCTTATGACCGGGTCGGTTTGCGCCTTCCATCTGTCTTCTCTGTTTTTTTCCTGAACGGTTTCGTTTGATCTCCCGGCGGACTTTTCAGCATGTGAAAAATTTTTGTTAAAAAGTTCCGAGAAAAAATTAATAATAGTTTTCATAACGTTTGTTTTTTTAATTAATAATACTTAGTAGAGCTTTTTTGACGTCTCTTCAATTTCCCGAGCCAACAGCGTAAGGTCGGTCTTTTCGTCGAAGCCTATGCAGCGGATGTTATATCCTTTGCTCCGGTAGGCTTTTTCGATAGCTTCCCAGCGTTCGGTTCCGTGGTTGTTGTATAAAATAACCTGCGGAACTTCCGGAAACATGGTCAGTAATATCCATGTGTGGGTTCCGGCTATTCCGATGGAAGCGTTCAGACGGGCATACATGTTATAGTACGCTTTGTGCTGAATGCCGCGGATGCCCAGAACTTCCGGATTTTCGGTCAGACCGGGAACATAGAGGTCGAAATCACGGGCAAGAGTCCGAACGGCCTCAATGTCGTTTACCTTATTAAAGTGCTGTCCCAGAACCAGACTTTTTTTGTTTTTGAGAAACTCAAAAACGGCAAGAGGCAGGCTCTGTTGTTCGGCCGTTATTCCGCACTCACCGTCAGAAATCAATTTCTGCGGAATAAACAACGTGTTAAGTCTGTTGCTCATTCCCGGATAAGTCGGCAGGCCGTTCGTATTCGCCGGGATCAATCTGCTGGCAGCAAACTTTTCCCATAACGAATTGTCTAATTTGCCGGCTTTCAGTTCGGCGATGATGTCCCAGGACGAAAGATTGTCTTTTTCCTCGAAAGGAACGACAGACATGCGGTCATAGAAAAAAGACATATTGCGGAAGATTTTGTCGGACTCTTCGTCATAGGCTTTTTTCTCATCTTTGTTTGGGGCGATAACAACGTCGAGGTTGAACGCCTTGGCAAAATTAACGGCCATAATTTCGTGGCCAAACTGGCTTTTAATTACAATTGTTTTCATATCTTTATGCTTTTGGTTAATAATATTCTTTTAACAATTATAATATACAATATTTTGGATATATTGTCAAATATGGCTGGAGGTTGTTTTTTGTCAAAATATAATATTTCCTGAGGGTGCGATTTATTTGGGCGGAAAATGATGTCAAAAGTGTTTAAAAATTAGGCATTTATTTAATAAAATGCTTATCTTTTGGGGCGACAACGAAAGGGATTTTTGAAAGAAACGAAGATGATTGACATTGCTTTTGATATGCACAGGGACAATACTTTTTGCGGCGAAAGCTTTTCTGTTATAACGGTTGACAATCCGGCTCACACGTGGGCGGATTATAAAGAACAGGCGGACATGCTGATAAAAGAGCATTCGTCGGAAAAGACCGTTGTCGTTAAGGTAAACAATGCTGATTTTTCTATCAATAAGTTTTCGGTAGCTTTGTTTGTTTCTTCGTTTGAAGCGGCAGATAAGCCGGATTTGGTCGTTTTTAAGGTTGATGATTTGGAGTGGGCAAGAGAGGCCTATAAACCGTATTTGGCTTTGACCGTAGCCTTAAAATATGTTTTGCAGTTGTTTAATCAGCCTCCGGAAGCGATTTGCAGGAATGTGTCCATTTTAGGTTATTTGGGGCTTTTGATTGAAACGGATTACGTGAATAACGTCATGCTTTTGGAATATTCAGGCAATTCCGGGGCTGTTTATGAGTTTGAAGCGCATGATTCCTTTGAAGTATTGCTTTGGGCGGCCGTACTAAAGACTGTTTCTTTGGCGCAGATACCGACGAAAATCAGGGTTAGGGTGTTTTTGGGTTTTAAGCCGCAGAAGATTGATGCAAATAAACTTATGGAGCAAATCATTCAGAAGGTTTCCTTTTGGATAAAATAGGTTTTGACGGGGAAATTCCGTAAGTTAAGAATAATTTAAGAACATTGCGGATAAAAAGGCACAGTATTCCGGCGGCCGCGTGAAAAGGCCGGAATCCGGAAAACTGTAATCGCTGGTTAAGTATGATATAACTTATCGTATATGTTTGACAGCCAGTCAGGAGAGGACAAAGTGAGAAAATTTGTTTTGCTTTTGACTCTGACAACAAGCATGTCGGGGACTGCAATGGCCGAAGGGTGGGAGTTTTCCCAATACGGAACGGCCGGATTGTATTACGGCATTACGGAAGACAGAGACAGGCATAACATTCAGAATTCTCCGAACCGGACGGTTTTTCGCGCCGACGGACGATTTGAGGCTCTTTATGAACAGCCGTCCGGAATTCGGGCCGGAGCGGCGGCCAACTATACGGTGGTTGTCAGGCAGCATGACGCTTCCTATCCGCAGGGAGACTGGCGCTTTTATCCGTATCTGCTGGCGGAGAAGGACGATTGCGGTAAGCTGACAATCGGTTATACCTATAACGCGGCTTATCTTTTGCATCAGGGCGCTCAGGAAATCAGCTGGATTGGCATTAAGGACAGTAATCTGACTTATTGGCTGAGCGGCGTTAATTGGAGCAATCGTTTGAAAAAAGTTCGTTTTGCGACGCCAAAGTCGACTTATATTATGGATGACGGACGAGCATTTAAATTCAGTTACTTTACGCCGCTGATCGGCAATACCAAATTCGGTTTCAGCTATGCGCCGGACAATGCGAGCCGCCGCGGCATGGTCAGCCGGTACGCCCGTTATGAAAAGAAGGAAGACGGTTATACCGCCGCCGTACAGAGCCGCTGGAAATTCGGAAGCGGCGACCTGTATACGTCGGTGGCTTACGGTCTCTTCAACCGAACCGACAACGAGTGGGCTTTCGGCGCGCGCTGGGTCGTCGGCAAATTTAACATTTCCGGCTCATATAAGAACGCTTATGTACGGGGTGACAAAAACCCGATTTCGACTAAGGCGCTCAATTCTTATCTGCCGGCTTATTTTGACAATTACCGCGAAGGGCAGGCCTGGGACTTCAGCATCGGGTATGATTTTAGCCGGTTTAAGACAAATCTGGCTTATCTGCATGCGGAAGCCGATAATACCCGCAATCGTGACGACCTGTTTGTGCAGACCAACCGTTATGCGCTGAACAAATATTTTGAGCTGTTTTTGGTTAACGGTTATATAAATTCGAAAGGCAACGACCGACGGTCGGAAGATAACAACAAAGGCTATGCCGTAATTACCGGTTTGGCTTTAAAGTACTGATAAAAAACGCTGAATAAGTCATTAATAAATTAAGCGGCGGCGTTCCTGAATATCTTGTTGAATTTTGGATATTTTGTGTTAAAATATCAGCAAAAGGAATTTCCCGCATGACTGATGACAAAGAAATAGTTGTCTTGACCGGTAAGGAGGCCGTCGGCAAATCGTCGCTGATTGATTATCTGGTTGAGAACGGTGAAAACAAAATTCTGAAACTGACAACCCGGGCGCCGCGCGGCGACGAAACCGACGGAAAGGACTACAAATTTGTGACGTTGGACGAGTTTATCGGCGATCCGACGATGCTGGTCAGTTCCAGAATCGGCTATAATCTGTACGGGATAAACAAAAAATCGCTGGCGGAACATCAGGGCAGGGTTTTCGTAACCCTTGACACGGACGGCATTTTGCAGCTTGAAAAGAGCGTTTCGCCGCAAAATATAAGGGTAATGATGATTTCGGCGCCGTCACGGGTGGTCATTCAGCGAATGATTAACCGCGGCGAGCGTTTGGATGATATTCGCGCCAAGCGCCGGTTTGACGAGATGATGTTCGGCGACAGCATCCTGAAGAAAATCAAGTCGCCGGTTTTCCGGCTGGACGGCAGTTTGGACGTGCCCGAGCTGGCGAAACAGATGTATTTTGAACTCAGACGCTATAACAGCGGCAAAGCGGCCGAGCAGGCCAATCTGATGGACGGCGGGCGTCTCTAAGCCTTTTCTTCCGGTCGTTTCCTTTTTATTTATTCCCGACAGGCAAGTTGGCGGTTGTATTTAGCGGCGGCTGTGTTATATCTTTAGTATTGAAAAGGGAGGAGCAATGAGCGGCAATCAGGAATTTGAAGAGCGTCTGATGAATATTGAAATGGCTCTGGCCAATCAGGAGCGGATGCTTGACGATTTGAACCAGGTGGTTATCGAACAGGGAAAAATTATTGACCTGCTGCAAAAGCAAAGCCAGTATCTGCTGGCGCATATGGATGAAGAAACGGTCAAACCGTTAAGCGAAGAAACGCCGCCGCCGCATTATTAAAAGGGAGAGAAAATGGAACTTGACGCCTTATATAAGCTGACGCACGGGTTGTATATTCTCGGCGCGGCGGACAACGGTCGGCCGGTCGGCTCGGTGGTTGACGCCGTTATGCAGGTTGCCAACAAACCGGTGGTCATTGCCTTGTCCTGCAATAATCAGAGCTACACCAAAGAATGTATTGAACGAACCGGCGTTTTCGGGCTGTCGGTTCTCTGCAAAGGCGTCGATCCGTTTGTAATTGCAAATTTCGGCTTTCAGTCGAGCCGGAGTATTGATAAATGGGAAAATGTCGATTATTGTATCAGAGACGGCGTGCCTTATCTGAACGACAATATTGCGACAGTCAGGTGTAAAGTTCTGCAGAGTATCAAATATGACAGCAATACGTTGTTTATTGCCGAGGTTCAGGACTGTGCAAACGGCAAAAGCTGCGAGCCGCTGACATATATGGACTACCGCAGCTATTTCAAAGATGAGGTTATAAAACGTTTTAACGAAGTCAAACAGCAAAAGGAGAAAAAAATGGCTGAAGATAAAAACGAGGGTAAACACTGGGTTTGTACCGTGTGCGGTTATGTTTACGACGGCGAAATTCCGTTTGAAGATCTGCCCGACGACTGGGTTTGCCCGTTGTGCGGCGTTGACAAGAGCTTTTTTGAATTGCAGTAAGAAAAAATCCCCGGCCAAAACCGGGGATTTTTATTAATTGAGAAAACCGACGAATTTCCAACGGTTGTTGTCGTTGTCATATTGCAAATGGATAATTGCACCGTTAGGAATGTCCGGCTGTTCGACGTTCAGCGCCATCAGCGTCTGCGACAGCGTAATGCCGTGGCCGGAAACGGCGATATTCTGGTAGTCCGGATTCTGTGCATATTCGTTCAAGGCCTTGAAGACCCGTTTTTGGACGTCGCGTTTGCTCTCGCCGTTTTCAAAATGAATGTCGATGTACTTCGGATCGGCGCTGCGCCACTGGCGGTACAAGTCGCCGAACTTCTGCTGCGCTTTGGTATAGTGCAGGCCTTCGGCAATGCCGACGTTGACTTCGGTAAAACGGTCGTCATACTGAAGCGGAACCTTAATCATTTTGGAAACGATGGAACCGGTTTGTTTGGCCCGGCGGAGCGGCGAAGAAACGACGATTTCGATTTTTTTGTCCTGTAGAAGACTGGCGGCGTTGTGCGCCTCGTCAATACCCTGGTTAGTCAGAACAGAATTGTTGGTATGCCCCTGAATGCGGCCTTCCAGATTATACGAACTCTGTCCGTGACGAAAAATGTAAAAGTTTTTTACCATTTTCTATCCCCGGAATTGTTGATGTGGAATGCCTGTACTATAGCCGAATTTTTTCGAAAAATCAAGCTTTAGTTCCTGTCTTCGAGTTTTAAACGGCGGGCCAGCGGCGCCAGCGTTTTGCCCTGAAACAAAACAGAGATGATGACCAAGAAGAAGATGAGGTTGAACAAAAACTGCGAATTGGGGAATCTTTCCATCAGCGGGTAGGTGGCCAGAATAATCGGTACGGCGCCTTTCAGTCCGGCCCAGCTGATGAAAAGTTTTTCGTTGAGCGTATAACCGCTTTTGAACAGACAAATGAAGACGGCGGCAGGGCGGGCGACAAACATCAGCGCCAGCGAGCAGGCAAAGCTGACCAGCATGATGCCGTTGAATTCGTGAGGATTGACGAGCAGTCCGAGTATGAGGAACATGCCGATTTGCATAATCCAGGCCAGCGAATCCTGAAAACGAATCAAATGGCGGCGATACATGAAGGGCGTGTTGCCGAGAACGATGCCGCAGAGGTAAACGGCCAGAAAGCCGTTGCCGTGCAGCAGCTGAGTCAGGCTGAATGTAACCAGAACAACGCCGACCCCGAAAACGGGATAGAGCCCCTGATAGACCAGACACCATTTCTGCAGAAAACGGCCGACGCCGAAACCGACGGCCAGGCCGAGCCCGAGACCGATGGCCATTTGCAGCACAAAGTCGGAGAGCATGACGGCGGCAGAATAAGAATCGGCGGTTAAAATGGTTATGGCGCCCATGGAAAGCAAAACGGCCATCGGATCGTTGCTGCCGGATTCGAATTCGAGGATAGGTTTGAGTCCGGTTTTGAGATGCATGCCGCTGGTGCGCATGATGGCGAAAACTGCCGGTGCGTCGGTGGAAGAAACAATAACGCTCAGGAGCAGCGCAACTTCAAAAGAGAGGCCGATAAGATAATAGGCGCAGACAAACAGGAAAAAGGCGGTCAGAAACACGCCGGCCGTGGACAGTACGGAACCGCGCATGACAACGGGTTTGACTTCGTTCCATTTGGTTTCCAGTCCGCCGGAAAAAAGAATGAAAGTCAGGGCGACGGTGCCGATGTAGTTACTGAGGCGGGCGTTGGAAAACTGGATTTTACCGACGCCGTCGGTACCGGCCAGCATGCCGATGCCCAAAAACAGCAATAAGCCCGGAATACCGAAACGGTCGGAAATACGGTTGGCAAAAATACTGACAATCAGCAGAAAGCCGGCTATTCCCATCAGCCAATCGAGTGTCATTTGGTTATCCTTATGATTTTTAAATTGTAAAAAACGGCCGTCCGTTGAAACCCTTATCTTAAGTAATATATTTTATGTAAATTAAAATTAGGTAAATTAAAGGGAGAAGAAAATGTCTGACAAGGAAACGGTTTGCACCTGCGGCGACGATGCGGAGACGATACCGCAGGCGGCGCTTTATAATCCCATGCCGCTGATTGGCGATGATGCGCCGGCTTTTAAGGCGGAAACGACGATGGGACCGGTAAAGTTTCCCGAAGACTATAAAGGGAAATGGGTAATTCTGTTTTCTCATCCGGCCGATTTTACGCCGGTCTGCACCTCGGAGATTGCAATGTTTTCGACTTATGCCGACGAGTTCAAAAAACTTGATACCGAACTGCTCGGCGTTTCGGTTGATTCAGTCAGTTCGCATTTGGCATGGCTGAAGGAAATTGAAGATAATATCGAGTTTAAGGGACATAAGGACTTTAAGATAACGTTTCCGATTATTGCGGATTTGAGCATGGAAGTTGCCAAGAAGTACGGCATGATTCAACCGCACTCCAGCAATACCAAAACCGTTCGCTCAGTCTTCTTTATAGATCCGGAGGGAAAAATCCGCGCCTCGATCATGTATCCGATGTCTAACGGGCGGAATTTGGACGAGATTAAGCGTATTTTGATTGCTATGCAGACGACGGACGAGAAACATGTTTCGACGCCGGCAAACTGGAATCCCGGCGACGAGGTGGTGGCGGCTGCGCCGATGACGATGGAGGAGCTGAAAAAACGCGCGGAAGAAAAGGGCAGTAACTGCGAAACATGGTTTTTCTGCCTGAAAAATATCGCCCATTAAGCCGGGGAAAGTGTGTGTATGCAGAAAGAGAGCCTTTGGCTCTCTTTTTTTTGTGACAAAAATAAAAGAAGATTCAAGAACTGTTGACTTTTGTTGCAATCCGCGCTATATTATCCCTAGGTGTGGATGTTATGCCGCGGCGGAGAACCGCCTGCGGGTATGTGCAGATATTTAAGGATAAGCGCGGAGATTAGCCGTCTTCCGTTTTAGCTGTCCCTGTTTCGTCTTGTCTTGCCCGTCTTTCCCATATCTCCTCACCTGTCCGCCCTGCGGGCTTTGGTCAACATTTGTCGTGAGGTGATACTATGAAGAAATCCGTTTTACTGTTCTCTTTGCTCTCGGGAACTGCGCTTATGTTCCCCAAGCTAACTATTGCCTCCGGCTTTCCTCTAACACACACAGGCACACCCGAACCAAAGCCCGCCTTTCAGTTTGAACAACTCGACAAGGCTTATAAGACCGCCGGCGTCTGTTTTCTCGGGGTCGGCGACTGCGGCGGCGAAAGCAATTATGCGACCGGCGGCAGCGGCGAAAGTTATGACATGGACACTGTCCGCCAGTGTCAAAACGAAGGTTTCGTTTCCTCATGCGCTTCCGGCTGGCGCCCTTTGGTCGGCGGCGACTGTCCCTATAACCCCAATTACAAAACCTGCTGCCAATCCGCCTGTCCTGCGAACTCATCCCCCGACTGTACGGGAGAGGACGTCGGCGAAGACGGATGCGGCTATACCTGCAAAAAGTGCTGTTCCGACACGTGTCCTTCGGGTTCTAAAAACTATACCGGTTCCGTTGCCTCAACCACGGAATGCGGCACAACCTGTTACAACTGCAACAGTGCCTGTCCGAGCGGCAGCAGCACGTCTTATTCCGGCACGGCGGTCGGCACCAACGAGTGCGGCCAAAGCTGCAAGAAATGCGACAGTTCATGTCCGTCGGGCTATACCTCATCGGCAACATCCGAATGTTATGACACCACGACGAACGAATGCGGCAACACCTGTTACAGGGCCAAGGACTGTGATCCGTGCCCGGGATATTATGACTGCGGCGGCAGCTGGCAGTATTGTGAAGGAAGCGTTTGTTCGGCGGACAGTTCACGTTGCAGCACCTACTGCGAAAGCGACCACTTTCCGTATTCCTGCGGCAGTGATTACGGTTCCTGTTACGGCGATTACCGTAACGGATATTGTTCGGTTGAATGTGAGTACCTTGGTTCTTCGTCATCCGACGGCGGAGATACTGACAATGAAACATCCAACTTTTCGCCTTATTACTATTCCTGCTGTACCGGTCTTTGTAACGACTACAGTTATTGTATAGAACAAGGGGGAACGACTTGTTCAGAAGCAAATGCAGCCTGCTCCGCGGCGGGAGGTTCCAGCTCTTTTTTAAGCTGTTCCTGCCTGCTTGACAGTTGTCCGATACTCGGGGGAAGCGGCGGAGAAGGTAATTACCGCTGCGAATAAAAAACAAAAAGCCCCGCGGTGCGGGGCTTTGGTCAATCGCTGAAGATTTTGGCAAATTCGTATTTGTCCGTACCGTTGACGGTTCGAATACGTTCATTTTGCAAAATAGTCGGAAGCTCCATTGAACGGAAAACGCTACGGCGGTCGGCTTTTTCGACAAAGGCACAAACATTTCCGGAAGCGGCCTCAATAAACCTTTTGGAAGCCGCTTTCCAGACGGCGGCAATCTGTTCTGACGGCAAATTGCATTTATCCGCCGAATCGAGCCCCAGCCTGACCAGTTCGGCGCCGCAGGCCGTGTGTTCTATCATCATTTTTCCCGGATTAGACCTGACGCAGTCAAAAGCCAAATCGCGGTTGCGGGTGGTGGGCAGATAGCTGATGCTGTACAACACAACCGAATTTTCCGGCGAGGAAACGTCAAAAGTTTCAGCAACGGTCATCGCCTGTTTATATAAGTCCATCGTTTATTTCCTTTTGTTTTTGACGACATCGAGCTGTCCGTTGGCGACAATGATGTCGGCCGTGTCATTCTCGCCGATTTCGCCGTTCAGAATCTTCATGGCCAGCTTGTTTTCAATCTGATTCTTAAGCAGACGGCGCAGCGGACGCGCACCGTAGACCGGATCATAGCCGTTGTTGACAATCCAGACTTCAGCAGCTTCATTGACATTAAGACGGATATTCTTTTCGGCCAGCCGTTTTTCGATGTTCTTTATCTGAATGTCGGCAATCTCTTTAATATTGCTCTTGTCCAGCTTGTGGAACAGCGTAATTTCGTCGATACGGTTAATAAACTCCGGACGGAACGATGCCTTGACAATATCCATGACTCTGGCTTTGACTTTTTTCGGGTCGTCGGCGCCGGTGGCATTGGCTAAAATGTCGGACCCCAGGTTGGAGGTCATGATGATAATGGTGTTTTTGAAGTCAACCGTGCGGCCTTTGCCGTCGGTCAGGCGGCCGTCATCGAGCACCTGAAGCAGAATGTTGAAAACGTCGGGATGCGCCTTTTCGACCTCATCAAACAAAATGACCTGATACGGACGACGACGAACGGCTTCGGTCAAGACGCCGCCTTCCTCATAGCCGACATATCCCGGAGGCGAACCGATCAGGCGGGCAACCGCGTGTTTCTCCATATATTCGGACATATCAATGCGGAGCATGGCGCTTTCGTCATTGAACAGAAACTCGGCCAGCGCCTTACTCAGTTCGGTTTTGCCGACGCCGGTCGGACCGAGGAACAGGAACGAACCAATCGGCTGCCGATGGTCTGAAATGCCGGCGCGGGAGCGGCGAACCGCATTGGCAACCGCGGCAATCGCCTCTTTCTGACCGACGACGCGTTTGGCCAGAAAATCTTCCATATGAACCAGTTTTTCCTTTTCGCCTTCAAGCATCTTGTCAACCGGAATGCCCGTCCATTTGGAAACAACCGCGGCAATACTCTCGTCGGTAACGACTTCCCGAACGTGACTTTTGGCGTCTTTGGCCTTTTCCTCAATATTTTGCAGTTTCTGTTTCAGCTGCGGAATAACGCTGTACTGAAGTTCGCCGGCACGTTCATAGCGGCCTTCCCGTTTGGCAATGTCAACTTCTATCCGCGCCTTGTCCAGCTTGTCCTTGATTTCGGTAATATCGGCCAGGCCCTGTTTTTCTTCTTTCCATTTGTCTTCCAAACCTTTGGCCTTGGCCTCAAGTCCGGAAATCTCATAACCGATGAGTTCCAGACGCTGTCCGGACTTTTCGTCGTTTTCCTTTTTGAGCGCCTCACGTTCGATTTTCAGCTGCAGAATACGGCGGTCAAGTTCATCAAGTTCTTCCGGCTTGGAATCAATCGCCATACGCAGCGAACTGGCCGCCTCGTCCATCAGGTCGATGGCCTTGTCGGGCAGGAAACGGTCGCTGATGTAGCGGTTGGACAAGGTAGCGGCGGCAATAAGCGCACTGTCGGAAATGCGCACGCCGTGATGAAGCTCAAACTTGTCCTTGATGCCGCGCAGAATGGAAATGGTTTCCTCAACGCTCGGTTCGGAAATGAAAACCGGCTGAAAACGACGAGCCAAAGCGGCGTCCTTTTCGACGTATTTTTTATACTCCGACAGGGTCGTTGCGCCCAGGCAATGAAGTTCGCCCCTGGCCAGCGCCGGTTTGAGCAGGTTTGAGGCGTCCATAGAGCCTTCGGAAGCGCCGGCGCCGACAATGGTGTGCATTTCGTCAATAAACAGTATGATATTGCCGTCCGAAGCTTCAACGTCTTTTAAAACGGCTTTCAGGCGCTCTTCAAACTCGCCGCGAAACTTGGCGCCGGCAATCAGCGCGCCCATATCAAGGGCCAACAGCCGCTTATGACGCAGACTTTCCGGAACGTCGTCGTTGACGATACGCATGGCCAGCCCCTCGACAATGGCGGTTTTGCCAACGCCCGGCTCGCCGATGAGCACCGGATTGTTTTTGGTACGGCGTGACAGAACCTGAATCGTCCGGCGGATTTCGTGATCGCGGCCGACAACCGGATCCAGTTTGCCCTCTTTGGCCTTGGCGGTAATGTCGACGGCAAACTTCTTCAGCGCCTCAAAATTGTCTTCAGCCGTTTCAGAATCGGCCAAACGTCCCTTGCGGTATTCGTTGATTGCCTGATTAAGCTTGACCGGATTAACGCCGCCGTTGCTCAAAACGGCATGCGCTTTGGTACCGTCGGTCATGGACAGCGCCTGCAGAATGCGTTCCAAAGTGACATATTTGTCATTGGCTTTGTCGGCAAGCTTTTCGGCCTCCATCATCACCCGGGTAAAATCCTGCGACATCATGCTCTGCACCGACTGACCGGAAACGGCCGGAATTTTTGCCAGTTCGGCATCGGTTTCGCGGCGAATCTGGCTCAGAGAACCGCCGGACTTCAAAATCAGGTCAATAATCTGCCGGTCTTCCAGCAGTGATTTCAACAGGTGTTCGGGGGAAATGTACTGATGTTTTTCCTTGGCTGCAAGATTGATAACGTCTTGTATCAACTCCTTGGATTTGCTGGTAAGTTTTTCAAAATCCATATTTTTGCCCTCTGTTTTTAATGTCCTATTCTAACATTAATATAGTGAGGACGGCAGGGCAAAATCAAGTTTATCAACGAATTTTTTAAGCTTGCGGCTGCGGCAGCGCCTTGAGGTCAATCACGGTAATTTCGGACGGCGCAAACAGGCGCATGGCCGGTCCCCAATAGCCGGCACCGTTGGAAACGTACAGCTTAATGCCGTTAACGTCGTACAGGCCGGAAAGATATTTGTTGGCATATTTGGCCAAAATCTGGAACGGAAAGACCTGACCGCCGTGCGTATGGCCCGAAAGCTGCAAATCCACGCTGTCCTTGCTCAGATAATCGGCAAAATCAGGCGTATGAGAGAGCAGAATACGGTAGCTGCCTTTCCGGGCACCTTTAAAGGCCTGCAGAAAGTTGACGTTCCAGATATCGCTGTTGTTGGCAATGTGCGCATCGGGAATGCCGGCAATATAAACATTGTGGTCAGGAATACGGACGCCGTGATTAAACATAATCAGAAAGCCCATGTTCTTAAACTTGAACTGCCAGGGTATCAGACCGTTGTAAAACTCATGATTGCCAAAGGTATACAGCGGCGGATATTTGGCCTTCAGCCGTTCCAGCTCTTTCATGTGCGGCTTGACGGCATCCACCTTGTCATCGGCAATGTCGCCGACCAGCACAATGGCGTCGGCATCAAGGGCATTGACCCGGTCAACCAGTTTTCTGACCGTTTCGACCGGCGTCGTACGGTTGATATGCGTGTCATTAATCATGACAATACGCATGTCCTTGCTGATACGGGCACTGGCGAACTCGAGCCTTTTGAGTTCCGGTTCTCTGGCACCGCCGTAAACGGCCATAGAAGCCAACACAGCCGTCAAAAGCACGACAATAAAATTGGCCTTGTCCAGCAGATTGATGTTTTTGGGGTGAAGCTTCCAGTTCTCGCCGAAGATTTTGCTGTAAATCCAATAGAGGGCAAACCAGACGACATCGCGGAACAAAAGCATGGAAAACAGGATAAAAACCGTTCCGAACATAAGATAAAGGATTTTGGAAACAACGGCAAAAGCTTCAGAGCCAAAGAGACCGGAGTCACGCGCCAGACCGACCAGCAACGGAGCAAACCAGCCGACAACGACCAGAAAGCCGACAATAATTTTGCGGGAACGGCGAATATCGGAATAGCCGACCAGAGTCTTGATGGTAATTGCCGAACAGGCAACGGCAATAATCGCGGAAGCTATGGCAAAGTACATTTAATCCCCTCAAACAGTTCAGACTGCGGCAGCGGCAGCCTTCTTGCGGTATGTCCGCTTGGCTTTGGGCTGCTCGGCACCGGCCGGCGCCGTTTCGCCCTGAGCGGCAACAGCCGCGTTGGCTTCGGCGGAAGAAATCTCTATAACCTTAAACTCGCGGCGGGGCGACTGAACAACAGTTTCGGCAACCGGCATCTCAACAACATTGCCGGCATTTTCTCCGGTCTCGGCATTGTCGTTGCAAACCGGCGCTCCGGCCTCTTCCTGATTTTCAAAACGCTTTTCCTGAGGACGGTTCTGGTTCTGATTTTTCTTCTCGTTGATTTCAGTAACGATTTTGCGATAATGTTCGGCATACTGGCGGAAAACTTCCATCTCGACATAGTTGCCGTTGCCGTGGGCTTCCTTGGCAAGCTCGTTATACTTTTTAATCAAATCGAGCGCCGTACCGCTGATTTTGCCGGCAATGCTGGTCGAATCGAACTTGTAATTTAAAGAATAAATCTGGTTGTTATTGTTACGATACTTGTTGTTCATTTTTTTCATAAGTTTAATACCATAATCCATCAAGCCGAAACACCTCAAAGTTGAGGCTACGGGAAATACATTAAAAAAAGGTTTATTTCGGAAAAAAGTGCAAAACCAACTCTCTAAAGGCACTTATTGAAAGTCATCATACAGAAAAAAACGTGAAATGCAATTCATTTTTTCAAAATAACACATCTTTCCGTTCCGGCAAGATCCGGTTTGATTTCCAAGGCACTCAAACCGCGGCCGGCAAAGACTTCCGATATATGCCGCGCCTGACCGATGCCTGCTTCCAATAAAATATAGCCGCCTTTTTTTAAGAGTAAAGGGGCAAGCGAAGCTATTTTTTCATAATGCGCAAAACCATCGGCGCCGCCGTCCAGCGCGGAAAGAGGGTCATGCTCGCACACTTCCGGTTCCAGAGAGGCAATATCGGCGGTGGGAATATAGGGCGGATTGGAAACAATCATATCAAAACCCGTTCCGGTTTCCCGCACAAAATTGTCGTCAAACCAGCTGCCGCAGACAAAGTCAATCCGCTCCGACAGGCCAAGCCGCGCCGCATTGCAGCGGGCAATTTCCAGAGCCGCCGCCGATTTGTCGACGGCCGTGCCGCAGGTTTGCGGACAATCGTCCAGAATCGAGAGGATAATGCAGCCGGAACCGGTTCCCAAATCCAAAACACGCTTTAAGCCGTTTCGGCGGACAAGTCCGACAGCAGCCTCGACCAGGATTTCGGTATCCGGACGCGGGGTAAGCACGTCTTCGCTGACGACAAAGTCGTTTTTGTAAAATTCACGACGGCCAAGCAGTTTGTCCAACGGGACATGCGCCAGCCGCCGTTCGACCAGCCGCCGCAATTTTTGTTCCGCTTCGCCGTCAACTTCGGCAAAAGGGCTGCCGCCGACATGTTCCAGCAATATTCTGGCCTCCAGCCGCGGCGACGGAATATTTCCGGCTGCCAGCAGCCGCACGACCTTGTTCAAATCCAAACTCATATTTTCCTCATGTAAAAAATTATTCCGAGTTTAGAATAATTGCATCTTTTTGCAAGCAATAAAAAAATCCCGGATAATTCCACCGGGATTTCTTTCTCACTACTTATGCGCTAATTCAATTCGGGTGACATGGTACTGGCGTCACAGAAACACTTATAGTTAGTGGTGCAGCTGACGCCCTGCGGACAGCAGCATTTCATACCGTTGCAAGTCATTATCCGGCTCGGCGAGTTGCAGATGAAAGGCTGCGGTTTTACCGGACCAACATCACATTTGTATTTGGTTACTCCACAAGCCGTACATGAGTCCTTAATACCATAAACACAACTTGTCAGCAGATATCCCGGGCATTCAGTCGAGTAGGTGCAGGTCTTGCAGGTCTGACACTTGGAAGAACAGTCGGAGAAATACGACTGGCAACCGTAAGAGCAGCTGGCCGCCGTTCTGTTGCGGCAGTTGTCGGGGTAGCAGGCCGTACATTTGCCGCAAGAGTTGGTCGTTTTGCAGCCATAAGTGCAGCTCAGCGACGTGACGCTGCAGGCCGGATCCGACTTACAGGAGACGCAAACACCGCAGCTGTTGGTGCTGGCACAGCCGTACGGACAGGATACCGCGGTCTTGTCACAGTCCGGGTTGCCCTTGCAGCCGGTGCATTTGCCGCAGGAGTTGGTCGTGGCGCAGCCGTACTCGCAGGTTTTGGAAGTAACGTCGCAGTCCGGATTGGTCTTGCAGGCCGTGCATTTGCCGCAACTGTTGGTACTCGCGCAACCGTACGAACATGACAGTGAAGTCGCATCACAATCCGGATTACCAGTTGCGGTCTGACATTTGCTCGGACAATCCGACCACCATTTGGAGCAGCCGTATGGGTGCGAAACGTCAGTTCGGCTATGGCAGTTGTCGCTGTAGGCTACCTGACACTTTGAACCGCAATCCGCATAATACTGCTGGCACCCATAAGGGGTGCTGACCGCTGTTCTGTTGCGACAGTTGTCGGTATAGCAGCTTTGACACTTTGACGAACAGTCGCTGAAATACGAAGCGCAGCCATATGTGCAAGCAACCGCAGTTCTATTCTGACAGTTATCCGCGTGAGCCACCTGACACTTGGTTGAGCAGTCCGGCCAGTAGGTCTGGCAGCCGTAGTTAGCCGGAACCGATTCACGGTTGCGGCAGTTGTCGGTATAAGCCGTCTGGCACTTGCTGGAACAATCCGCAAAATACGCGACGCAGCCGTACGGGGTTGAAACCGCCGTACGATTCCGGCAGTTGTCCGCATAAGCCTTCTTGCAGACCGTGTTGCAGGGCGCCGGATAGTATTCTTCACAACCGTACGCTCCCGCAGATACGCCCGCCGGGCAGGTACACTGCGTATATTTGCCGCCGCAGCTGTCTCCGGTCGGCGAACGCGGTGACGTACAGTTGGAGGTATTGTAAGCATATTCACTCTTGCAGGCACAGGATTGATACTTGCCGCCGCAGGAAGCGCCTTGTCCAACTTCTTTGGAAGAACAAGTCTTGAGCGCCGGATCGCATTTGCATGAAGCGTATTTTCCGCCGCAGCTCTCGCCGACGCCGACCTGTCCGGCGGGGCAGGTTACGAGGTTCGAGGCGCATTTGCAGCGCGTAACGTAGGATTTGTTATAGGGACAATAGCCTTCGGGTACCTGAACGGAATTGCAGTTGTTTAAGATAAAGCCTTCGTTTTTGCATTGCGCGGCGGTGTCAACGGTATAGTCTTCGCCGTCGCCGCCTTTGCCGTAGGAGATTTCGTTGTCGCAGTCGCCAACCCCGAGAAAACACACCGCCGCCGTCTTATAGGCGCGCGACATGTCTAAAAATGAGGCGGGCTTCAGTTCTATTTTCGTAGTGTGCTGTGTGTTGGCATTACCCAGAGGCGAATACGCCACTGCCGGCAGGCTGAAAAGCAGGCCGACCACTAATGTTAGGAAAGTTTTACATTTTGACATAATATCACCTCGCAAGTAATTAAAACTAAAGCCCGTTTTATAAGGTGACAGATATGCGAGAAGAGTTTCCGAAAGAGCAAACGCCCTCGGAAATGAGAAACACATCACAAACCACACCTTGATTCTAAGATAATACAGGAAGCAACAATTGTCAATATCTTATGAAGATATTATTTTTTTTGCCTATAAATACTGAAAAAGCCCGCGGCTGCGGGCTTTTGGGGAAAATCAAACTCTGTCAGTTCTGATGCTGGACAATGTTCTGCCGGGCAATATTCCAAGCGTTCAGAATGCTCTCGTTATCCGGTTTCAGGCTGCGGACAAAAGCCAAACGGCGTCCCATATTTTCCTTAAGCAGGTTCAAATCAATGCTCTTTGAAAATCTGCCCTTGAAAACAAAACCTTTTTCCTGTTCGGCTGCCGCCATTGTCCTTCTCCGTTTTTTGTCCGGTTATTTTAACACATTTTTTGCGCCAATTCAAGCTTTACCAGCGCCGAAAGTTTCTCAAAAGCTTTTTTTTCAATCTGACGGACACGCTCACGGCTGATGCCGAATTTGACACCGATTTCCTCCAGCGTAACCGGCTTGTCGGTCAGCATACGGCTTTTGATTATATATTGTTCGCGTTCGCCCATTTCGTTCAGGCATTCGTGCAGAACTCTGGCTTTAAGAGCGTTTTCCTGACGGCGGCCGAGGTTTTCCTCAATATTCTGACGGCTGTCGACGACAAAATCGACTTTTTCTTCGTCGCTGTCATCGCAGGCGGCCACATTAAGGGACTTGTCGCCGCCCATGCGGCGGTTCATTTCGACAACGTCCTTTTCGTCGACAACCAGCTCTCTGGCAATGCTTTTGACAACCGTCGGCTCAAGCTCGCGGTTTTCATAAATACCCAAGCGTGCCTTAATACGGTTGAGGTTATAAAAAAGTTTTTTCTGCGCGGCGACGGTGCCGATTTTAACCAGCGACCAGGAACGCAGAATATAATCGTTAATCGCAGCCTTAATCCACCAAATGGCATAGGTAGCCAGCCGAACCTTTTTGTCGAGGTCAAACTTTTTGACGGCCTGCATCAGCCCGATATTGGCCTCGGACACAATGTCGGCCATCGGCAGTCCGTAGCGGCGGTAGGTCAGCGCAATTTTGGCGGCCAGACGCAGATGCGAGGTAATCAGCTTCTGCGCGGCGGTCAAATCGCCGTTTTCCTTGAAATCGCGAATCAGCCGCGTTTCTTCGTTTTCGCTGAGAACGGGAAATTTCTTGATTTTTTCGAAGTACGAGAACAGGCTGTTCTCTTCAATAACCTGAGGCAGATTGCCCGTATTTCTGATTACCATAACTTCCGAATTTTGACTCATATATTTCCAACCTTCTTTCAACTGATACTGAAATATAATTTAGGTATCGAACAAAAGCCTTTCAATATCTCCGAACAGAAATATTACGACTTTTGTTTTAGAGAATCAACATAATATTTTGCTTTTTGGAAAAATCGGCTAATCGTAGATAAAGGACAAGATGCCGTCGCCCGTACCTTCGGGCAGGAAGTTGATGATGTCGGCAACATTCCCCTCGCCGACCGGATAAACCAAAACGTAAACATCGGCGGCTTTGCCCTGTCCGAGACCGCGGCAGAGCCGCAGGTCGGCATCGTTCAGCCCGCGGTTGATTTTGGTCATGATAATGGCATTGGCAACGTTGAAATCCTGTTTGGCGGTAAAGCCTTCAACCTTTACTTCGCCGAAACGGGAAAGATTGCGGCGCAGCAGAATGTCGCGGCGGCGGTCAATGAGCATGGCTGCCGGATGTTCGGACTGATAAGCTTCGATTTTTTCGACAATTTTCTGCGTCATGCGCGGATCGGAACATTCCGGGCGCGGCGTTGCCCCGACTTCAAATTCCGGCGCGGCGTCGAGTTCAGGCGCCGCAATTTCAACCGGCTGTTCCTCCGCAGCGGCAATCTGAGATGCCTCGTCCGGAGCGGCAGCCGCCGGCCGGTTCGTTTCCGCCGCCAGGGCAGACACCGCCGACAGCAGACATAAACTTAAAAAGAATCCCAGATTGCGCACGGTTTTATTCCTTTACGATCAGAAGTTGATGGAGTTCGGGGTTCTCGGGAACGGAATCACATCGCGGATGTTGCCGATGCCGGTAACCAGCATCATCATCCGCTCAAACCCCAAACCGAAACCGGCATGCGGCACCGACCCGTATTTGCGGGAATCGAGATACCAGGCGTAGTCGTCTTCGTGCATGCCCATTTCATGAATTTTCCGCACCAGGACATCATAGCGTTCTTCACGCTGCGAACCGCCGATAAGCTCGCCGATCCCCGGAACTAGAACGTCCATGGCGGCAACGGTGCGGCCGTCATCGTTCAAACGCATATAGAAAGCCTTGATTTCCTTCGGATAATCGCGAACGATTACCGGGCGTTTGAAGTGAACTTCAGCCAGATAGCGTTCATGCTCGGTCTGCATGTCAATACCGAACTCCGGCGTATACTCGAACTTGTGGCCGGAATTTTTCATAATCTCGATGGCCTCGGCATAGGTAATGCGCGCAAAGCCGTTTTCAACGATGTTTTTCAGTTTGTCCAGCAGGCCGGGTTCGACGAATTTGTCAAACAGTTCCAAATCTTCGGCGCAATGCTCCATAACATGTCTGACACAGCTGCGAACCATGTCCTCGGCCAAATCCATATCGTCATAAATGTCGGCAAAGGCCATCTCCGGCTCAATCATCCAAAACTCGGCGGCGTGGCGCGTGGTGTTGGAGTTTTCGGCACGGAAAGTAGGGCCGAAAGTGTAGATATCGCCCAAGCCCATGGCGTACATTTCGCCGTTGAGCTGCCCGGAAACAGTCAGGTGCGCTTCCTTGCCGAAAAAGTCCTGCGAATAGTCAACCCGGCCGTCCTTGGTACGGGGAACATTGTTCAGGTCAAGCGTGGTAACCTGAAACATTTCGCCGGCACCCTCACAGTCGGAACCGGTAATCAGCGGCGTATGAACATAGCGAAAACCGCGGTCATGAAAAAACTTGTGAATGGCGAAAGACAATTCGGAACGAACGCGGAAAGCGGCGCCGTATTTGTTGGTACGCGGACGCAGGTGCGCAATGCTGCGCAGATATTCGTCCGAGTGCTTTTTCTTTTGCAACGGAAAATCTTCGTCGGCGACGTCATAGACTTCAACCTTGTCTGCAACGATTTCATATTTCTGGCTGCCGCCCTTTGACTCGACCAACGCTCCGGTCACGGCCAGAGAGGAACCGGTCGTGAGTTTTTTGACTTCGTCATAATTGGCTAAATTGTTATTGGCAATAATCTGAATATTTTTGAGACAGGAGCCGTCATTAAGCTCGATAAACGAAAAATCTTTTGCATCGCGGCGGGTTCTGACCCAGCCTTTGACCAGAACTTCTTGTTCCGGTTTGTCAGCCGCTAACAGGCTTACAACTTTAGTTCTCTTTAACATCTTAAATTTCCTCAAATATTCATTATTTTATTATTGCCTTTACAGAGCGTGCCCAATATATAACACTTATCTTTAATTGTCCAGCATTGACAAATGTTAATCTATGTATAATTATAACTTCAACATTAATTTTTTGCGGAGAAAACCCATGAAAAAAGCTGCCTTACTGATAATTTTGCCCATGCTGCTGACAGCGGGGGCCTGCACGTCGAGAATCGGCGCCGACCAATATGACACCAGCGCCGTCGGCGAAGTTAACCGTGCGGTTAAGGGAACGGTAGTTTCGGTGCGGCAGATTTCCATTGCCAGCAACAACGGTGCCGGAACGCTCATCGGCGGCGCTGCCGGCGGCGTGGCCGGCTCAATGATAGGAGGTTCGGACACCGCGCACATTCTGGGCGCCATCGGCGGCGCGGTCGTCGGCGGCATTGCCGGCAACGCGGCGCAGGAAGGACTTTCGTCTCAGAGCGGCTATGAATATGTGATTCAACTGGACAACGGCAGCATGGTTACCGTCTCGCAGGGCAATGACGTTCTACTCAATCCGGGGCAGAAATGTATGGTGCTTTACGGCAAACGCGCCCGCGTCGTCCCTTATTACGGAAACTAAGCCTTACAAAAGCCCTCTTTTCGGAGGGCTTTATTTTTGTGTATATTTGTAGCAAGCGACGTTTATTTTACAACAAAAACAAGCGCAGCCTTCAAGACGCGACGAAAACCATCAACAACTTTCAGGAAACAACCTTTTTATCACATATCATAAAAGACGGCGTTTTTGTCGGCGGTATAAATTCCGCCTTTGTCCGCTACATCGTAGTAAACATAAACGACATTGGCGCGCTGCTGCCCCCAGGCGTTGAAATTGCCAATAACTTGTCTCGATAAGCTATGCGTAAAAACGGAACGTATGGTATTGTCCAAATTGACCGCAAAAGCATCGCTGAAGTTCGGACTGGTTAAAATATTCATTACCACGATGCCGCCTTTTTTCAGATTATTTTTGACACGGGTAAAATATTCCTTCGTGATCAAGTCCATCGGAATTATGCCCATACCGGAATAGGTATCCAGCACAATCAGGTCATATTTCTGCGTGCTATCTTTCAGAAACTGGTTGGCATCTTCGACAACAAAGCGCTTGTTCGGCGTCAGCTTATGCTTTAGAAACTTCTCTTCGGAAATTTTCAGAAGAGAACGGTCTATGTCCAGAAAAGTATAATTATGAAAAGCGTCGCCCTCACCCATGGTAAAACCGCCCGCCCCCAGAATAAGCACGTCTTTTTTCCGGTTTTTGGGCAAAGTTTCAATAAAGTTTTCCTGAACATAGCGGACATAGCCGAACCAATATTTCCGGTCGGACGAAATTTTGGAAGAATTGCCGCCGTTAATGACCATCGCCCGCGCCTGCCCGTCATCAGTGTCAAGAATTGAAATCGTCGAGACGGCATTGTTTTCCACGATGTCGTAAACTTCGTGCAGCAGACTGCTGCGGTTCAGCATAACCGCAAAAACGATTATCAACCCGAGCCAGTACCAGGCGGCCTTTTTAGCCAAAAGCACCGAGGCGGCGGCCGCGGCGACGACAACGACGATAATCGTGTGATTGACACCGATAAACGGCATAATGACCAGCGTGGTCAAAATTGACCCCAGCACCGAGCCAATCGTATCGACCGCCATAATCTTGCCGGTGCAGTTGCGGTTGTAGCGGTGCAGATAACGGCTGAGCAGCGCGGTAATTTTGCCGAACAGATACGGTGCGGAAGAAAGGAATATCAGCGAGTAGACAAAGGTTTTGAGAACGTTTGACTTAAGACCGGCAGCGCTCATGAAACCAAAATACATGTCCAGCAGGACATAGCTTGAAGCCAGAACCACCATCAATGCCACGGTGGCAAAGTCATGCGAAACGGCGGCGCGAACGGAATCGCGGCTCAGAGGAAGTTCGGCACCGCGCCAGTAGCCCCAGGACATAAAGGCCAAAAAGATGCCGATAACCACCGAGGCGGTAATTGCCGTCGACCCGACGAAGCCGCTCAGCTGGCGCAAAACGATAAGCTCCAGCGACAGCGAAGCGTAGCCGCCGATAAAAATTGCCAGCAGCAAGACAAAACGAAGACGGCGGGTCATGACAATATCCTCAAAGCAAAAAATTCTCTACCGAAAAAACGCAGCGGCCGTCCGGCTCACAGACGGAGGCAGAAAACGGCGCGGCGACAAAACGTCCGAACGGCGCGGCCAGTTCGACCGGCGTATCGCCGATATTGACGGCGACAAACAGATTATCGCGGAAAAAGCTTAAAAACTCATTACCGAGTTCGGCACGGCGGTAAGGCGCGTCAGCCAGTGCCGGATACCGGCTGCGAAGTTCGGCCAGACGGCGCAGAATATCGGTCAGGGCATTATCGGGCTGAAGCTCCAGACAGCAGCGCAGTTCTCCGTCGCCGCCGCTTTTGTGACCGGGAACGCCCCATTCGCTGCCGTAATAAAGTGACGGAATGCCCGGCATTGTGTATAACAGAGTATATACAATCGGCAAGTGACGGCTGTCTTTGAGCATGGAAGCCAACCGGCTGACATCGTGATTGTCGGCAAAGTTGTATAACGGCCAGCCGCGGTAAATGCCCGGGCCGTCTTCGCCGAATTGGCGGTCGAAGGAGTGAGAGATTTCGAACATATTATGCGTGTTGCAGCTTGACCAAAGGCCCTTCCAACATTCGTAATTGGTAACCGAATCGACCAAACCGGGGCGCAGCCAGCGGCGATAATTTGCCTTTATGACCTCGCCCAGCAGCCAGAACCCCGGTTTCAGCCCGGCGGTAAGATCGCGCAGCTCGCGCATGAAGTCCATGTTCAGGCAGTAGGCAACGTCCAGACGCAGGCCGTCAATGCCGAAAGCTTCTATCCAGAAACGGACCGCATCCAGAAGACAGCGGCGGACTTCGGGGTTGGCAAGATTGAGCGTGACCAGGTCTTCACAGCCTTCCCAGGCATGATAGCACAGACCGTCGTTGAAACCGTTGTTTAAGCTGAAATTAACGGTAAACCAGTCTTTATACGGCGAATTTTCACGTTTTTCAACAACATCGCGAAACGCCCAGAAATCACGTCCGACATGGTTGAACACTCCATCCAGCACCAAATTCATGCCGGCAGCATGAACCGCCTCGGCAACCGCGCGAAAATCGTCATTTGAACCAAGCCGGCGATCCAGCCGCAAAAAATCGGCCGTGTCATATCCGTGTGCAGAAGACTCCCAAACCGGCCCCAGCAGAAGCGTATCGCAACCCAGGCTTTGAATATGCGGCAGCCAGCCGCTGATTTTGGAAATTCGGTTTACGGGTTCGGACGCAAAGCCGTTGCGCGGCTCAACAGCGCAGAAACCCAGCGGATAAATATGATAGATGATACTTCGGTCAGTCCGCATGGCACCTCCTATCGGCTAAAATACCCGATTAAAGATTTAATGCAATCTTTTTGTTTAGATATAAATATCTGTTGACATTATACCCCCTGCCGGTATATATTCCCCTTATACCCCATGAGGGTATGTAATTTTAACAAGGAGATTTGAAATGGCCTGTAACAACCCCAAATGCAAAAACCCGAACTGCACCTGCGGCGACAACTGCACCTGTGACGAAACCCATCAGTGCGGCGAAGGCAAAGACTGCGGCTGCAAGGAAAACGAAAAAAACTGCGGCTGCCACAAGTGTGACTGCGACAAATAGCCAGACCAGCGAGGCCGAGATGGAAAACGAAAAACACCGGCACCCCTGCCACAAACAGGAGATTCCGCGTCTGAACAGAGTCATCGGACAACTGGAGGGCGTGAAGAAGATGATTGAAGAACTGCGCTACTGCCCAGATATTCTTATCCAGCTGCGCGCAGCCCGCTCGGCCATCCGCGCCGTGGAAAGCAACATTCTGAAAACCCATCTGCAATCCTGCGTAGCGCAGTCGTTTGCTTCGGAAGAAGACAAAGAGCAAAAGCTCAACGAACTGAAAGAGCTTTTTGACCGCTTTGAAAGCTAAACAAAACCCCTCCGTCCGGAGGGGTTTTTCAATTACTGCATTTTGTTGGCGTCAAAGTTCTTTACTTTGGCGTCGGTCGCAAAATCAGCCGTATTGGCAATGGTATGATTTACGGACTCGGCCAGATAGTTTTCATAAACGTACAAACCGCCGTAACCGAGCGCCGCCAAAACAATGATATAAAAAATCGCTTTCATTTCCTTCTCCTTAATCATGATTGTCTTTGCGCAAAATCATATTGCAATAAAACAGTTATGGCAAGGCTCTTTATCTTTTTTTGCGTTTCATCAGCAGCTCGGGATAGTCCGCGCCGATACGCAGCGACAGTTCCAGCCCGACTTCGGCAACGACGGCATTGAGGCGGGCAACGTCCGCTTCGTTTTCTTCGCCCTCGATACCGATTTCGACAAAACGGCCGAGGTTTCTGACATCGTCAAGCGTAACGGCAACACCGCCGCGAGTGAAGACTTTGCGCTGCTTGTCCACGACGCATTTCTCCTTTTTGCCGCAAGCCGCCATAACCTGTTTCATTTTTTCGGCGTCTTCCGGCGCAAAGACGGTTTCGGTTTCTTCCGCCGCGTTGTCGGAAACCAGGCGGCGGAGACCTATCGAAGCGCTTTTGTTGACCGTATCTTCGCGAATGCGCAGCCAGGTACGGAAACCGCCAATCGTTTCATCGACAATATAGTAGGTATCCAACTGGCGGCAGAATTTTCCGGCCTTGTATCCCAGCGCCCGCAGCCGCGGTTCAAAACTTTTTTCGACCATAAATTTGAGTTCAAGTTCCATAATCAACCCCTCTCCCACACACTTTGGCATAATATAGTCCGGTTTATTTAAAAAAGCAAACACCCGGCGCACTAAAGCGCGGGGCGTTGCAAATTTTCTAGTCCTTACGTTTGGAATAGCGGGCGTATTCGGCCTCGCGTTCGGCAGAAACGTTTCGTCCCCTGCCGGTAAGGCGTTTGGTCAGTTCATCGTTGGTTGACCAAGTTTGATAGAACATCGGCGTTGCTTGCGGCAAAACGGCTTTGAAGGCGCGACCCATGTAGTTCTGCCAGGCAAGCGCCGGATTTCCTTCGTCCTGCAGAGGCGAGGTTCCGTGCAGCTCATAGCCGTCGCCGTTCCAAGTGAGAACCAAATCCGCTGGCAGTCCGCATTGCGAATGGAAGCGCCGGAGAATTTCGGCCGCCTGATTGACGGTAAATTTTCCGCCGCAGGCAACAAGCGACTTGGTAACAAGCCCCGTACCTGCCGCTACCACGCTGTTCAGCGGAACGGTGTAGCCTTTTTCGCGCAGGGCGTCAATGCCGGCATTGGTTTTGACGATATTCCAAACCTGCCCGTAGGTCATCTGGTGCGGCTGCTCCGGTTTGAAGAACAGACCCAGATAAACGACTTCGTCGCAAACCATACAGGCATCTTGCAGAACATAGCCGCCGCAGTTTTCCAAAAACTTCTGCAGGCGCAGTTTGTTATTGGCAAGAAGATTCTCGACATGATTTTCTATCGCATCAAACTCGGAAGACGAAAGGTCAACCAAAATGTAAGGAATAAAGATTCCCGGAACCAATTTTGTTTTCATAAACTTAGGGATTTAATTATACAATTTTTTTCGGTAGTCAGGTTAAAGTATTTTTGTCTATCTGTCAAATATATTTATGTTATAAAATTTTAAACTTTTGCGGCTATATTCAAGGGCGAATCATGACCATTGTTTGAGGGAGGTTTTTATGGCCAAGCGTTTTATCTTAAACGAAACCAGCTACCACGGGCACGGCGCCGTTAACGAGATTGTGCCGGAAGTCAAAAGCAGAGGTTTCAAAAAAGCACTGATTGTTACCGACGCCGATCTGGTAAAGTTTCAGGTAGTTAAAAAAGTGACCGACATTCTGGACGCCAACAAGATGGCTTACGAGATTTTTGACAAAGTCAAAGCCAATCCGAGCGTCGAAGTGGTTCAGGCCGGCGTGGAAGCCTTCAGAAAAGCCGGCGCCGACTACATGATCGCCATCGGCGGCGGTTCGCCGCAGGATACGGCCAAAGGCGTAGGCATTATCATCAACAACCCCGAATTTGCCGACGTTGTTTCGCTGGAAGGCGTGGCGCCGACAAAAAACAAGAGCGTGCCGGTCATTGCAGTTGCGACGACTGCCGGAACCGCGGCCGAAACCACCATTAACTACGTTATTACCGACGAGAAGAAACGCCGCAAATTCGTCTGCGTCGACCCGCATGACATTCCGGTCGTAGCCATCGTTGACCCGGACATGATGTCCAGCATGCCGAAGGGACTGACCGCGGCAACCGGTATGGACGCCCTGACGCACGCGATTGAGGGCTATACAACGCAGGCAGCCTGGGAACTGGCCGACACCCTGAACCTGAAAGCAATTGAACTGATTGCCAAAAACCTGCGCAAAGCGGTTGAAAACGACCCTGACGGCCGCGAAGGCATGGCTCTGGGGCAATATGTGACCGGCATGGCCTTTTCCAACGTCGGCTTGGGAGTCGTTCACGGCATGGCGCATCCGCTTTCGGCCTTTTACGACACGCCGCACGGTGTTGCCAATGCGGTGCTGCTGCCATACGTCATGGCATTTAACGCGCCTTATACCGGGGAAAAATTCCGCGAAATTGCCCGTGCCATGGGAATCGGAAACGTTGACGCCATGTCGCAGGAGGAATATCGCCAAGCCGCGATTGACGCGGTCAGACAGCTTTCCAAGGACGTCGGCATTCCGCAGACTTTAAGGGAAATCGGCGTTAAAGAAGAAGATTTGGAAGCTCTGTCCGAAGCGGCAATGGCCGACGTCTGTACCGGCGGCAACCCCCGTCCCTGCTCCAAAGAGCTGGTTTGGGAAGTCTACAAAACAGCTTTTAACGGCAAATAAATAACTCCGGGAGCTTTCCGAAGCGGAAAGCTCCTTTGTCAATGCCGGCTCAGCAATTTTAGACAAAAGTTGACTTAAACAGTAAATCAGTCTTGCCATAAGCCTGATAATAGGGTATAGTTACAGATGAAAAATAACTTTATTATTAATTTAAAACCCTAAGACTATGGCACTCATTTTTTGGGAGAATACCCTGATTACGAGAGATGAAAAACCCGTTGTGGCTCTTTTGTTAGGCACAGAAAACGGAATGTATGAAACCAACGACAGCTATTGTCAAGCCATTGAAGAAGCCGGCGGTCTGCCTGTGCAGTTCGGCTTTGACAAGGTATATGACAAGCTGTCAGTGTTGAAACCGGATGCAGTTCTGCTTCCCGGCGGCGCATTCAGAACCCCTGATTGCTGGTACGGCAAGTTTGAGGGCGACGACAGCGTCAACGACCGGACAAAGGCATATCAGGAAATGATACGCTATGCCCAGGAATTCAGACTGCCTCTGCTCGGGATATGTGCCGGAATTCAGCTTCTGGCTGTCAGCTTCAGTTCGCTGCTGATACAAAAAGTTGACGGACACAGCTGCAGCGGCATTGACGAGGCTCATTCCATCCGCATTCAGGCAGGTTCTCTGCTGGCGGATATTGTCGGCCCTAAAGAACTGGTTGTCAATTCGCGTCACAACGAAGCGGTCAACCCGAACATTCTGGGCGACGAGCTGAGAATTACCGCAATGTCGGAAGACGGCGTGGTTGAGGCAATCGAGATGGTTGAACCCTGGTGCGAATTTGTGCTCGGCGTGCAATTTCATCCGGAAAATCTGGCAAATAAGGGAAATGCCAGATGCAAGAAAATTTTCCAACGATTTGTCGAGGCTGCGGCCCGGCATGCCGGAAAATAAAAAAATTTTCCAAAAAACACGACAGCGCCCCGAAAGGAGCGCTGTTTTTTTTACGTTTTCAAATTATTTACGGTTAATGGCAATTTTTTTCTTGCGGCCTTTTTCTTCCTGCGATTTCGGAATAAAGACTTTCAAAACACCATTTTCAAAGTCGGCTTTGGCATCATCAAACTTCAAATCCCAGGGCAGCGGGACGGTTCTTTTGAATGATCCGTAAGATATCTCTGAAAAATAGCTGCCTTTGGAATGTTCTTTTTTCTCCTGACGTTTTTCACCTGACAAAGTCAAATAACCATCGGAAGAGATTTCCAGGTCAACATCTTTTTCCGAAATTCCCGGAAGCTCGGCACAGACGGTTACGTCATTCTCGTTTTCCGCAACCTCTATTTTGGGTTCCATATTTCTGAGCACGGCGCTTTCGGACGGAAGCTCGAGCCAACCGTTGAAAAGGCTGTTGAGCAAATCGTTAAAATCTTTGCGATAACCATAATGCAGAGGCGTATTATGGCTGTGTTCTTTGCGTGTAATCAGTGAATCAGACATTTTTTCCTCCTTAAAAACTATCACGTCCTAATTTCCAGTTAGGGTGCGGAATTTTGCAAATCAAGAGCCGGGCAAAAAAATTTTTCAGACATTTTGCATCGGCCAAATTGATTTTGCTTTTTTGGAGATTACATCTAGAAAACCCCAACCAATCAGCGAAAGGAAAAACGATGAAAAAATATCTGCTTCTCCTGCTGCCGCTGCTGGCCGCCTGCACCGGCGCGCCGGAAGTGGAGATAGAGAAAAAAATAGAATACAAATGCGGCGAACAGATTATTTCGGCCGATTTTCTGGACGACGACTCAATGATTGCCCGCGTCGACGGCATCAACTATGTTCTGGTGCGGGTGGCCGCTGCCGACGGACGGAGATATGAAAACACCGCAACCGGCATGACTTTTATGCAGAACGGCAACGGCACCTATCTGACCATTAAAGGGCGCAACTATCCAATGTGTCAGGAAATCGTCAGATAAAGAAACCAAGCGACCGCAAAATCCCGGAAAAATCCGGGATTTTTTCATACCGCCAGCCAATTTAGACAAAAATTGATTTTAATGACAATAACCGGTTGTCTTTTTGTCAAAAATATGATACGTTTAATATTGTAATATTAGGTCGTTGTTTATTATTTGAAAAAAAGCTTTCATTTCCGCGTTAAATCTGCCGGTGAAATCTGTTTGAATAATAAACTTTCCTATGGAAATCACTCAAGTTTAACTAAATACAAAAAAAAATGAAAACTTTTGAATTAAAAAGCCTCAATGGCAAGTGGTATCAGGGTCAACTGGTTATACGTTATAACCTCCTGAACGTTCTCCGAGTTCTTATTCTGGCTGCGCTGGCTGCCGTGGCTCTTGCAATCCTCTATTGGATTGTCAAAGGGCTAATCTGGTGCTTTGTTCAGCTGACGCCGGCTTTTGTCTGGATTGGCGACAACTGGTGGTGGCTGCTGCTCAGTCTGCTGGGCATCGTCGGACTGGTCTGGGCCTGGATGTACGGATTGTTCCGCAATCTGTTCAAACGCAGACCGAAGATGAACCGTCCGCAGCATGAAGGCAAAAGGAAACTGTGGCCATGGCTGCTCCTTTTGGCGCTGGTGCTCGGTATTGTCCTCTGCTGGAAAAGCTGCAGCGGCGACGACAAAGAATCGGCTGCCGTCGAAAACGTACAGGCTGTGGTTTATGACAAGTCTTTTGACAAAGTCATCATCGCCAGAGCATATCTGGACGGCGTTCAGAAAGAAGTCCTTTCAGGCTGTCCGCGCGCGTTGGTCGGTTTCAAGTTCATCAACGACAAACCGGTCAGCGAATATGATTTCAAGGGTTTGACTTATGACGAATCCGTAAAAATCGTGGCCGAAGACTGGAAGCCGCTCGTTGTCGAAAACCTGAATCCGGCGTTGGAGCTCAGCGAACAGCAGATGGCTGTAATTACCCTTGCGGCAATGCGTATGGGCAAGTATGGTTTTGCACGTTCAACCTTCTTACAGAAGGTCAATGAAGGAAACTTCGCTGAAGCCGCAAACTGGCTGCTTTTGCAAAAAGCCGACGGTGAAATCAGGAAAACCAAAGACGAGCCGAAGCAGTATTTTTATGTGCTGCGCGCCTTATGGACCGGAAAAATCGACATTGACGAACTGATTGACATGCCGATGTTTTCGTACAAAGCCGTTCCGGCACAGAAAATGTACGACAAAAACGGCGGATTTGTCTGGAACGAAGAAATCGGGCAAATTCTGGAGAACGGAAGTTTCGCCACGCCGAGAGAGGCCCTGGAGCTAAAATAAAGTTCCTGCTTAAAGAAGCCCCTTTGCATTCAGAATGCAGAGGGGTTTTCTTTTGCGCATTGGCCGCAGTTTGAACAGCCGTTGCAAATCAGGCGGCTGCCGCAGGTTTGGCAGCGTTCGCGGAAGAATTTTTTATATGTATTTTCTTCCCCAAAAAATGATGGTTGTGCTTGCCTTAATTTGAAGTTTTGCGCCCTTCCCTTATACTGCATTCCCGACCTGAATGCCATTTCGCTTTGCAGACGCTTGTCCGGCATATGATAAGTTTTGCCGTCTTTGATAAAATATGTGCCCGTTTCTATAAAACAAAAAGTCACGTCGGCGGCAACACATTCGGCATGCAGTTTTTTAACCCAGTCAAACAGGCAGGGGCGCGAACCGTCATAATTTTCGCCGCCGGCAATAACCTGCTCAATCTGCCCGGAAGCCAGATATCCGGCAATGCTTACTTCGCCGATGAACGGGGCGGCCATAATTCCCTTATGCTTGAACGGGAGTTCCAGCAGCAGAGGAATACGTTCGTCCGCCATTTCCTGATTTTCGCAGGTAACGTTGAAAAAAACATTTTCCCAGCCGTCATTCCAATCCGGCGGCAGACATGCCCTTACCCGCTCGGGACGTTTGGTCAGCAGAAAAAAGACAACGTCCGGACGCTGCTTTATTATCCGCCAGGCTTCCGGACGCCAGCCGTCGGCTTCGGCCAAAAAAAAGTCCGACGTCATGCAGACGCGTATCTGCTCGCCGCTTTTCACTTTGTAACGCCCGTCCCTGTCCTTTTGCAGCGGATAGTCAAAATTGTTTCTGACCTTGTAAATCCGGCCGCCGTCGCCGCCGCGCTGCCGGTCGAGAAAATACATATAGCAGTTGCGGCAGCCTTCGCTTTTTTTGATGCAGCCGTGCCAGGGATTCCAAATATCGTGCATTTCATTTCCTTCGATTTTTGTTCAGGCTAGCACTATTTTTGCAAACATCAAGAAAAAAACCCTGGGGGATATTTTCCGGGCGGGAGTTGCTTTTTGCGGGAAATCAGAAATAATGGCAGAGTGATTTTTTTAACAATCAGCGCAGGAGGTGTGTATGTTGTCAGACATTGAAATTTCTCAGCAAAACCAGCCGGAACCGATTGAACGCATTGCCGAAAAGGCCGGACTTTGCGAAGAAGACCTGGAACTTTACGGCCGGTACAAGGCCAAAATCGGCTTTGCAAAGCTGCGCGAACTGGCCGCCGAACCGCTGAAAGGAAAACTTATTCTGGTCACGGCGATTACCCCGACCCCGGCCGGTGAGGGAAAATCGACAATATCCATCGGCCTGGCCGACGCTTTGCAGCTCAGCCGCAAAAAAGTCATGCTGGCGCTGCGCGAGCCTTCGCTCGGCCCCTGCTTCGGACTGAAAGGCGGCGCGACCGGCGGCGGCTATTCGCAGATTGTGCCGATGGAAGACATTAACCTGCACTTTACCGGCGACATTCACGCCATTACCGCCGCCAACAACCTGCTGGCAGCCATGATAGACAATCATATCAAACAGGGCAACGAACTGCACATCAACCCGCAGAGCATTTGCTGGCGCCGTTGTCTGGACCTGAACGACCGGGCGCTCCGCAACATTGAAATCGCCATGGGCGGCAGCACCGACGGCCTGCCCCGCCGCGACGGCTTTGACATCAGCGTTGCCAGCGAAATTATGGCGATTCTGTGTCTGGCCGAAGACATAAACGACCTGAAAAAACGGCTGTCCGGCATTATCATCGGCAAAACCTACGACGGCAAATATGTCACGGCGGGCGAAATAAAGGCGGTCGGAGCCATGGCTGCACTGCTCAAGGATGCCGTTCGTCCCAATCTGGTGCAGACGCTGGCCAAAACGCCGGCGCTGGTACACGGCGGCCCCTTTGCCAACATTGCCCACGGCTGCAACAGTCTGATTGCGACCAAAACAGCGCTGCGGCTGGCCGATTATGTCGTAACCGAAGCCGGGTTCGGCGCCGATTTGGGCGCGGAAAAGTTCTTTGACATCAAATGCCGCGCAGGCGGGCTGGAACCGGCAGCCGTCGTTCTCGTCGCTACGGTAAGGGCTTTGAAAATGCACGGCGGCGTTGACAAGGACAAACTCGGCGAAGAAAATCCCGAAGCGCTCCGCAAAGGATTTGCCAATCTGAAAATTCATTTGGAAAACCTTGCCAAATTCGGCGTGCCGGCCGTGACGGCAATCAACCGTTTTGCTACCGACAGCACCGCGGAAATAACCCTGTTGCAGGAACTGTGCGCGGAAGCCGGCGTAACGGCCGTAACGGCAACCTGCTGGGAAAACGGCGGCAAAGGCGCTTTGGCACTGGCTTTTGAAGTCTGCCGCGCGGTTGAGGAACCGAACGGTTTTGGTCCGCTTTATGACGATAATCTGCCGCTGAAGGAAAAAATCAGCCTGATTGCCAAAGAAATTTACCGAGCCGGCGAGGTTACCTTCTCGGACAAAGCGTTGAGCAAACTGGCCGAGTTTGAAAGCCAGGGTTACGGAAAACTTCCGGTCTGCATTGCCAAAACGCAGAACTCGATTTCCGACGACCCGAAACGCAAAGGTGCGCCGCAGGGCTACAATTTTACGGTCAATGACGTCAGGCTCTCGGCCGGCGCCGGATTTGTGGTCGCTCTGGCCGGCAATATCCTGACTATGCCCGGACTGCCCCAACATCCGGCCGCGGAACGGATTGACGTTGACGAAAACGGAGTCATTTCAGGCTTGTTTTAGAAGTTTATCAGGCTTTTCCGGCCGTTGCCATACTTGCCGGTTCTTCTTTTGTCATTGTCGGTTTTTTCCTGTCATTCCCGCGCTTTCCTTCTTTGTCATTCCCCGGCAAGCGTAGCGCGGCCCGGGGATTTCTTGGATTGCCGGGTCAAGCCCGGCAATGACAAAAAGAGGGAGAGACAATGACGGAGAGGAAAAGGAGTTCCGCGATGACAGAAAGAGGGGGAGGCAATGACAAGGGGGGGGGATGGTCAGCTATGCTTCCCGAGTTTGTCCGATAAGTCTTGCGGTTTTCGCTATCGCTCGACCGCTCGCCAACAGGGCTGTACCGCAGCGTGGCGATGACGGGAGCTTTAATTTTAATTGCATTTTAAATAATCGCTGCTAATATAAGTTTGCAAGGCGGAGAGGTAAGAGTCTCTGCAGTTTGGCCTTGCATATTATTTTGGATTAAGAACCCATGTGGTTCGGGAATTGTAACAGAATTCCTAATACCAACGGGCGGTGTCAGTACCGCCAAATTATGATACTGACGCCGCTTTTGATAATTGAAAAGCGGTTTAATCGGTTTTATCTGCTATATAAATTCTTATGGCGGGGGCCGGTGCAAGTCCGCAGACTTTTATGTCTGCGGGCGGTTATTCGTTGGTATAACTTCTGTTACATAGCCCGGCCACCGCCGCTTCAACCTGAAGCGCGGTGTTTTTTTTGGGCTTTCCCTTTTTTCATCATTCCGAATTCGTTCGCGGCGGCAGAAGACCCGATGACCCGGACGGAAACGCTTGAGCTGGTAAAAGACTATTACCGGATAAACAACCGGAATCAGGCAAAGCGTCTTAAGCAATGTATTCACGAAGCGGCCAAAACCATGTATAATCAAAAAAATGACGATGAACCACGGTGAGAATTTCGGGAGCGGATAAAACACGAAAAGGCGCCTTCCTTGAGGAAAACGCCTTTTCTGTTTTTCAGAGGTCAATTACCGGATATTTGTCAGTCCGACCGTCGGGAAGCTCATAATGCCACCATTCGTGCAACCGGGGCACCGGCACCAGACCGATGTCTTCCATCAGGGCACGCAGTTCATCGCGGTTGCGGATGGCTTCCGGGATGGTTTCGTCCTCATAAGTCAGCGCGGCTTTTTTCAGATATTCGAAAAAGCCCTCTAACCTGCCGGCCTGAACTTCGGCGGCATAGTACGGATTATAGGCATCAACAAGCGTCGGGTAAACCAGTTCGGTTCCGTCGGCTTCAAGCAGCGCTACGTCGACGGCCGTCGCACGGCAATGCGGCGAGCGTTCGGCTTCGGGAATGAAGAAACCGTCCTGCGGAATGACGGCAAACAAACGCTTATGGGCTTTGACCGGGCGGAAGGCTTCATAAATTTTAAGCCTGCGTCCGGTTTTTTCCAGATAAGGTATCAGCTTTTGCAAAGCAGACCACAAATCCTGATGAACATAAGCGTGATTGCCCATGCCGATTTCTTCATAAACCGGACAGCCGGTCATGTTATGCGCCGTTCCGGCATACATCAAATCCACGACAAAATGCGGATCGATGATTTCTACCAAATTTTTCATATCTATATCTTTTTTATAATTTTACCGGATAAATATACCGCAGGCTGCAGCCAGAATCAATATTAATCCTGTGAAAATTTTTTTGAGGGTTGGGCGGTACGGCGGAAAAAATAAATCGCCAGCAGGCTGAGCAAGGTCAGGAAGACGCCGGGCAGCGCCGAATATTCAACACTTCGGCCAAACACCATCGGCAGGCCGCCGAGATATGCGCCGAGCGCATTACCCAGATTAAAAGCTATCTGTGCGCTTGAGGCACCGAGAATTTCGCCGCCCGGCGAATTCTCGATAATCAGGTACTGCTCGGGGCCGGAAACGCCGAATAATCCGAACACGCCCGCGAACATCAGGCAAAGCGCCAGACAAGCCTGCGACGCCCAAAAAAACATCAGCAGCGAAGCCGCAAACATCAGAGCAATCATGCAGATTGTCAGACAAACCGGCGAAACGCGCCCGGAAAGGCGGCCGCCGGTATAGTTGCCGAGGACCATTCCCAAACCGGCAATTATCATAATTCCGGCCATGGAATAGGATTTGAACCCGGCAACGTCAATCATAATCGGGTTAATGTAGCTGTACCAGCAAAACAAGCCGCCGTTGCCGAACATAATCGTCGCCAGCAGCAGCCACGGCTGCGGCTTTTTCAAAAAACGGAACTGGGACGCAAGGCTACCGGAAGAAGCGCGCCCGACGTCGGGAATCCATTTGCCAACAGCATAAACCGTGAATATTCCCCACACGACAACAAGCGCAAACAGCATATGCCAGGTTACAATATGCGTAATATATGAAGTTATCGGAATACCGACAAGATTGGCAAAAGTCATGCCTGAAATCATAACCGCCATGGCTTCAACCTGTTTGTCCGGCGGCGCCAGCTTTTTGGCAACGATGCCGGCAACCCCGAAAAAACCGCCGTGCGGCAGGCCGGAAACAAACCGCGCCGCCAGCATGAACCCGTAGTTTGGGGCAATGACGGCCATAAAATTGCCGAAGCACATCAATATCATCAACATTATCAGAAGCTTTTTCAGTGGCCTTCCCTGCGCAAGAAAAACCAAGGCCGGCGCACCGGCGCAAACTCCCAGCGCATAGCTCGAAACAAAATGTCCCGCTTCGGAAACGGAAACATCAAGCCCCTTGGCCACGACCGAAAGGACGCTCATCATGCCGAATTCGGCAATTCCCAGCCCCATGGTTCCAAACGCCAGCGCAACCAGACTTTTTTTCATTGTAACGCTCCCTGTCAACCGTTGTTCAGCTAATAAAAAAACATCGTATATATAATTATGAAACCGGCAAAATAAAATTACCCTTTAGATTGGTTTCGCCGCAGGCAAACCGAATATTGACAAATTAAACAAAATAAGTTATTTTGTCCACATCATTTAGACTAAGGTTTTTAAGATGAACATCAAAGAAATTATGGCCGCTTTTAAAGCCAGGCGCCGCGGCATCAGTTTTGCCTTTTTGGCCGAACGGACGGAAACATCGGCGGATTCCCCGTATCGGATTAAGCCGGCGGGAACGATCCGCCCTGACGAAACACTGGTTTGCGTCATCGGCGGCTCGGGCGGCAAAGGCGACCATATCCGCGAATACAACGGTTATCTCAAACAAACCGACACGTTTATTAAAAACGTTCCGGAACTGAAAGGAAAACCGGTTCGCGTCTGTGTAGCCGTTTGCAATTTCGGCGATTTCCATCATGACAGGCTTGCCCGCCGCTGCCTGTATTACAGCGCGCAGGCGCAATCCTTTGACGAGGTTGTTGCCGGACTGTCGGCGCAGGAAAAAGAGGAAACTCTGAAGCCGGCTTACATCCGGGACATTTTCGAACAAACCCTGCTGCCGCGAATCTCGACCGAAGGCGGCAAAAAGCGGCTGCCGGCCGAAACGGCCGCCCGTTATGTCCGCAAAGCCAATTTCGTTACACACTGCCACGGCGCATATGTAGCGCGCGAACTGGAAAAACTGACTTCCGAAAAAATGAAAAACCTCGGATACAGCCCTGCGGAACAAAAACTTGTCTTGAGCCGGCTGATGGTTCTGAACTATGCGCCGGACTGTCCCTATATTGCATCGGCATCCAGTTTTGTTTCAATTGAATCGGCGGCCGACGATCATAATCAACTGCAAACTGCCTTTAAGGAATTTTTGCAGATGACCGAACCCGACTTTGGGCTTTGCCGGCTGCCTTCAAGAGGAGGAAACGTTTTTATGTGCGCCAAGATTGACAAAAGCGGCATTGAGGGAAATCCGCCCAAAGCATACAAGCTGGTTCCCGTTGAAGAATTCTGGGACAAACTGTCGCATAGGGACGAGGCGAACGACAGCCGGGAACCGGAGGATAACGACACGACCGACGAACATTCTTTTCTGGGCTTTGCGCCCAAAAGCAACATGAGCCGCGGCGCTCTCAAGATGCAGCATTTTGCCAACAATATTCTGAAAAACGCCGTTTTGAACTCCCTCGCGCAAAGTCGGGATGAAACCATTCCCCTGCCCGACGTCAAACATTTGGCCGCGCAAACCCGACAGGAAAAATTTGCCTTTGCCCGAGCATATCTGACCGGGTATCAACTGTCGGCAAAATTTCTGGCCGTTAGCAAGAAGAAACTGATGCAGTTTATAAACTGGCACCAGAATTCGCGGATTGAACTGGACTAAACCTTCACCAAAACAAATTCAGGAACAGGACTATCGGGAGGCACCGTTCCAAAGCGTCTGCGGCATATATTTAAACGGGTGCAGCAGGCTGTCCAACCCGGCACGACGTTCTGCCGCAGCCTTTTCATACAACGACCGGCGCAGAGAATCCTTGCGCGTTTCGAAAGCGGCGCGTTGTTCCCTTCCCGACGCCGTGGCCAAACAGGCAACGGCATTATTGTTTTCGCGCCGCATCCACCGCTCCTGCAGCAAGGACTGCGCCATTCGCGTACGGCGAAAATCGCGCTCAAACTCTTTCAGCGGATAGGCCGAACGCCGCTGCATTTTTTTCAGCACGCCCATTTTAACTTTCATCAGGCTTTGTCCGAAATTTACTTCCCGGCGCAGTTCGTCATCGCTTTTTGCCCACAAATCCCGATTTTCGCCGTAGCGGCCGCATTTGTAAATTTCCAGGCAAACCAGCTTATAATATTCCCTTCCGGTCTTCAGAAAATCTTCGCTGTAAACCGTATCCAATTCCTGTACCAGTTTGTTTTTGCGTTTTTCAATTGCGCCGAAACTCAGCGCATCAGCCCAAAGCCTGCCTTTTTCATTTCTGTAACGGGCTATACTTTGCAGCGAATCGACTGTCAGACTGTCCAGCCGGAGCGCGGCAAATTTTGCAGAATCCGGATTGCGGAAAGGCAATGCGTCTATCGCCGCCAAATCGGCGATTTTAACGCCTTCCGGCGTATATTCGTCCATTCGGAACGCTGCCGGGGAAAGTTCCCTGACCTTTTTCTCCGGTTCTTTGGCCAGCTGTTGCCATTTTGCCTCATTCAGCTGATAACCGGCGCCGAATGCCGTTATCAGCCCTAAACCAATGACGGCCCGTTTCAGTGCCGGGCTTTTGATTCTGCTTAGTTTTTGCATATTTTCTGCTCTGGAAAAGTAAAATTGTCTTTGATTATAATACATTAATTTTTCACTTCAACAATTTTGTCATTTTTCAGAAAATTTTCAACCGCTTAAAAATATTGAAAAATAAGTCAGAGCGTTTTATTGTACATAAAGCACACAAATTAACAGATATTGCTCTTCGGGAACATTAATGACAAAAGACCATACAGACAAAAACATCGTATCCAACGAAAAAATCAACCCGGTCAAGCTTGAACGGGCAAAAAAAATTATCTTAGAGCTGCAAAATGAACTGAAAAGCCTTATTGCCGAAGGGGCCGGTCCGTTTTTGGCCGCCGTTTATGACGCAGAAGGGAAGCTGATTGCCAAAACGGCAAACAGCGTTGTTAGCGAAGGCTGCAGCAACAACCATGCGGAAATGAACGCCATCAAAGCCGCCGAAAAAGCCCTGAATACTTTTGACCTTTCCTCCGCCAACCTGAGTTTGTACGTTACCGCCGAACCCTGCATGATGTGTTTGGGAGGTATCATGTGGTCCGGCATAAAAGCCGTTTATTTCGGAGTACCGTCCAAAAGGGTTGAAGAAATTACCGGATTTGACGAAGGATTTAAGCCGAATTGGTTCGACGAATTCAAAAAACGCGGAATTGCCGTTTACGGAAATATCGAAAGCGAGGCCGGCGAAGAAGTTTTGCGCAGCTATGTTGCCGCAGGCAAAAAAGTTTATCAGCCGGAAAGGGCATAAAAACAGTTTAGGAAAAAATATTTGACTTTTGCTTTCAAACTGCTATCTCTTTTTGCAAAATAATATTATTAATTAAGACCCGGCTAAAAAGGTAGCCGTTATGTTTAGGTATGGAAACAAGAAAAGACTTCGCTCCTTATTTTAAAGCGCTTGAAAAACGAGAAGAACTTTTTCGAAGGATCAATATCGCGGCATATTTGTTTGTTCTTCTGTCGATTTTCATCAGTTGGGAATGCTTTTTCATTATACTGGCATTAATTTGTTATTGCTCATCAATATTTGATGCAGGTTATCGTTCTCAAATATGTGACGAATGGGAAAACGGAAGCATTAAAAACGGATTACGCTCTTTGCGCAAGGGACTTATGGCTTTGCCCGTAATTGCCTTAGCAATTCTTTTGGCATTTAAAACAGACAGCGTTTATAAGTTTTATATTGGCTTTAAAAACTCCGGTCTCTGGTACTTGTTTACGGGTATATTGTATTTTGCGGCCGCATGTGCTCTGCTAAATACATTGAAGGAAAGTTATCGTTACCGGAAAAAACAACGATAAATTATTTTAAATGATTCAAACCTCTCTCCTTAAATTTAACGGAGAGAGGTTTTTTTATTGGCGGCGCTTAACTACGCTTTGAGAATAAAAGCTTCCAATTACCAGTGATTGATATGTATTCTGTCTGCAACATTAATTACTTTTTGTTTGGGCAGGAAGGCATTTTCGGTGGGATACCCCATTGTCAGCAAACATGTGAACTCATAGCCTTCCGGAGCATTCACCGTTTCCTTAATCTTCTCCGCTTCATCGCTTACGGGAATATGAAAAACCGTTCCCAGCCCTTCGGCGGTGGCAGCGAGCAGCATATTCTCCAGCGCACACCATGCCGAAGCAAAATAGTTTAGGGAACTTTGTTCCGCGGGCTTAAGCAATGGCCATGTCAGTTGGCGGAAGAACGGGATAATAAGCAAGCCGCTCTGCATCAGCATTCTTTGCTGTTTGGGCAGCGCATCAGCAAACATCGCCATTTTGTCCTTGTCATCAGACTCATCTACCTCGGCTACCAGTTTTTTAAACGCCGCCATGTTTTTGGCAAGCGGAGCAACTACTTTTGCAATATTCTCACGGCCGCGCACCACGACAAACTCCAACTGGCGCAGGTGGTCATTTGTCGGAGCCTTGAATGCTGCGCCAATTACCCTCTTTAGAATCTCATCGCTTACTTCGCGATCGGAAAAGTCTCGGTATGTGCGCCGCTTCTCCAATACATCATAAAGTTCCATTTTACTTTCTCCTATTTGAGTTCATCAAATTTTTTCTTCATAAGATTTGAAAATAAAGTCGTCAAACGTATCAACTCGGCAACATTTTCTTTTTTTGCCAGCTCCGCCATAGCTGAAATTTCAGCATCGGCGGCTGCCGGAATAATTTTTTCGGCATACGCATATCCTGCAGAAGTAAAACGGATAATCTTATTACGACGATCTGTTTCAGATTCTGTAAAGGTAACATAACCTAATTTCAAAAACTTTTTGATTATTGCGCTTATGGTTTGTTTGGTTGCCGACAATCGCTCACAAATATAAGACTGTAAACAACCATCTTCGGCAAACCAAATAATATCCAAGACAAATAATTCATTGGTTGTCAAATTATGCTTTCTGGCACATTTCGTATAAGCCGCATATTGCACATCTCTCAAATGACAATATTGATTGACATACGCTCTGACTTCTTCTCTGTCCATATAATACCTGTCCATATAATACCTGTTCAGCGGTTTATTAAATAGTCAAATATTTGACTATTTAATAGGACAATACTTTCAATTTGTCAATGTAAAAATAAAGAGAAGCCAACCAACGAATTATCCCTTTAATCTATAGTTTAAATAATGATACATTTATATATTAAAAAAGTTGGTAAAATATATATATCTTACCAGGTAGAAAAGAGCCGGAATGGATAGTATTATATAGGCTTTTACGAGATTTGTTTCACGCTTCTTCCAAGCATAAACCGTAGGTGCAATTATTATCAATAAATCTATTATTGTAAAAATGGTATAATTAATTTTGTTTTCATATGCCCATCCTAAAGCCTCAGCGTTCCAAGGCATACCATCACTTGTCATATCATCAGGATATGTTACTGTGATGATAAAGACTGCAAAGGCATATAATACTGACAATAGATAAAAAGGTATCAGTTGGATTATTTTCATAATTGCACCTTCGGCTAAATTTGCTTTTAGTATATTCAGCATTTACCTTAAAAACAATAAAAATTACCAACAATCTTTATCATATTTTACATTAAGAATCATATTATGCCCATATTTCTTAAATTTATCGGTAAAGTCATCCATCTTATCTGTTAAATCAATGCATCCGCCAGAGCCATATTCTTTACCACCATGAATAGAGAGTCCTGTTCTGTCTTTATTATCTGTTCCTTGAGCCGGTTCCAAACAAATGCGGTTATTGCCCCAAGAATCTTTTCCCCCTCTCCATTTTCCTCCTCCAAGATTATTTTTTAATTTGTCCCACGCCGAACGAGGTTGGCTGGTTTGCAACTTCGTTCTTCACATACGCCCGTTTCCGCTTCGCTCCAGTCCGAACTCTATTCGTTCGTATCTCGGGGATGACATCAATACAAAAAAGGTTTCTTTGAAGGAAACCTTTTTTGTATTGGTAATTCCAACGAGATTGTAAATTCCCACGGCTCCCGCCGCGGGCCCCTTTCGCGACGTACGGCTCGCGCTTCTTTTAATCGCGCTCCCCAACTACCCGCTCCGAACTCTACTCGTTCAAATCTCTCTTAGGCTCTTTACCAATACAAAAAACCTCCACAAGGGAGGTTTTTTGTATTGGTGATCCCAACGAGATTCGAACTCGTATCGCCACCGTGAAAGGGTGGTGTCCTAACCATTAGACGATGGGACCGTTAGGACTTCAAAATAATAAGGACACCAGCTTGATTCTCTAAAACTCGTATCGCTTGACACCTCGGCGCTCACTCGTTAAGACAATCAAGATGTTGCAGACAAAAAATTAACACCGTTAATTTTTTACTTAGCCATCCTAACCATTAGACGATGGGACCGTTAGGACTTTTCAGCAGCAATCTGCCAAAAAACTAACGAATGTATATATGCAAATATCGTTCAGGTCAAGACATATTTTTAAAAATTTGCAAAAAAATTTTCATTCGGCCGGGTTTTCTTCAAAAGAAGCCTTCAGCTGCGGGTTTAAAACCTTTACGATTTCGCTCATATGCACCAGCTTTATTTTCTTTTCCGGCAGGCGGGGCAGCCATTCTTTCAGCGCCTGATACGTTGCGCTCTTCGGATGGCCGATGGCAACCACATAACCGTTGCGTCGGGCAATATTTTCTGCCAGGCGCAGTTGTTTGTTCACATAGTCGACCCGGTTTTCGTTATCCAAAAAAACGTGACGGTGCGCATAAGCCACCCGTTTTTCACGGGCAACACTGCGGCCGACCGATTGAGCCGACGTCTTGGAATCCAGAAAAAACAGATTATTATCGCGCAAAACGTCCATCACATAGTTCATCCGCCGTTTGTCTTCCGTAAACTGCGATCCCATGTGATTATTGATGCCGCGGACATTTTTAAATTTTTGCAGCATGGTTTGCAGTCCGTTTTTTATTTCGGCCTCGTCCATTTCCGTCGTTAAGGTATCAGGCGCCAGATTAGCCTTGGTTTTAGGTTCCATGGGCACATGTATCATGATTTCGTGACCGGCCTGGACTGCCTTTTTTACCTGCCGGTTCAATCCGGTTCCGTAGGTAAGGAAAGAGGAAGTCAACGGCGCGTTCAAACGGCTGATATCCGCCGTGCGGCGCTGATTGATGCCCATGTCGTCAATAACAACGGCAATTACCGGTTCCGGACCGAAATAATAAGGTTTGCGGCTCAGGGTAACATGAACATTTTTGATGTCCTTATGACGATTATATACAAAATAGCCGTCGCGGGAATCGGAAAATTCATCTCGAACCTCGCTTTCGGGCAGTTCCTCCTCATAAAGCTCATAAGACTTGCGATCGGCCAAGTCATTTTTTTCGACATGGCACAAAACGTCCCAAATGCCGTCAGACGTGCTGACACCGGTTGAAACGCCGTTTTCCACCATCCCGGCAATGCGGTAGGAAATATCCGTTTCCTCTTCGTCCGTAAACAAAGCCTGCGCCAGATACTCGGCATCAATTTTCTCCGCAGCGGCAATCTTCACATCTTCGGTATCATCATGCAAAAAACGGTTTCCCGGTTCGGGAAAAGGCGTCAACGGCTGATAGCGATAATAGCAAAGTTCCGGTTCCGACTGCGCCGGAACCGTATCCAATACAATCAGCGCCGTCGGCACGGCACCGGCAAAAAGAGCCGCATTATCATCGTTTCTCTGCCAAAATTCGAGAAACAAAGCCGCCGCCAATAATGCCGCAAAAATAAAAAAGCTCCCTGCCGCCGGCCATTTAAGCCGACGGGGGAGATTTTTCCGCTGCAACCTTTTTGTTTTTCCGGCGGCCTTTGTCAAGACTTAATCTTTCTTGCGCAGGGTCGGAAAGGCAATAACGTCGCGAATGGTATCGGCACCGGTCAGCAAAATGGCCAAACGGTCAATGCCCATGCCCATGCCGCCGGTCGGAGGCAAACCGTTCTCAAGTGCGACGACATAATCTTCATCCAGCATCTGAGCTTCGTCATCGCCGGCATCGCGGGCGGCACACTGCGCGTCAAAACGCTCCTTCTGCTCCAGCGGATTGGATAACTCGGAATAAGCGCAGCCAATTTCCATGCCGGCAATATAGGCGTCGAAATGCTCGACCAACCGTGGATTGGAACGATGCGTTTTGGCCAGCGGCGAAACGTCGCGCGGCATATCCATGACCAAAATCGGCTGAATCAGATTATGCTCAACCTTTTCGTCAAACACCTCCTGAACAACTTTACCCCAGCATGAGCAGGACGACGCGTCAACTCCGGCGGATTTGGCCATGGCCTTGGCCTCTTCCAGCGTTTCGGCCTGCATAAGGTCAATACCGGCGTATTCTTTAACCAAATCAACAATCGACTTGCGGACAAAACCCTTGGAAAGATCAATTTCATGTTCGCCGAACCTGATGACGTCGGTACCAAGAACTTTCTCGGCAACGTAAGGAATCAAACTGGCAAACAAATCGGCCATGTCATTGTAATCGGCATAGGCCTGATAGGCTTCCAGACCGGTAAATTCCGGATTATGGCTTTTATCAATACCTTCGTTGCGAAAGTTGCGGCCGATTTCAAATACACGGTCAAAACCGCCGACGATCAGACGCTTCAGATAAAGTTCCGGTGCAATGCGCAGGTACAAATCCATGTCCAGCGAATTGTGATGGGTAATGAACGGTTTGGCGTTGGCGCCGCCCATAATCGGATGCAGCATCGGGGTTTCCACCTCCAGAAAACCGTTCTCCTCAAACCAGCGGCGGACAGCCGAGGTTATCTGGCAACGCTTCTTATAGATTTCCTTGCTGTCCTCATTCATAATAAAGTCAACATAGCGCTGACGATAACGGGCATCGACATCGGTCAGGCCGTGGAACTTCTCCGGCAGCGGCTGCAGCGATTTTGAAATGATGTCAAACTTTTCGGCGGCAATCGAGAGTTCGCCGCGCGGCGTACGGCGTACATAGCCGGAAATGCCGACCATATCACCGACGTCCAGGCATTTGAGCCGTTCAATATCTTCCTCGCTCAAATGATTTTTGTGGCAGAAAGCCTGAATTTTTCCGCTTATGTCCTTTATGTCGATAAACATGCCGTTGTTGCGGACGGCCATGGCGCGGCCGGCAACGGTCACGCGGTCTTCGGTATCGGCGCCGGGTTCAAGCTCCTTATATTTTTCCTGAAGGTCGGCGGCAAAAGCGTCAGGGCGGAAACGATATGGATACGGGTTGTACCCCTTGTCCTGCAGAGCCTTTAGTTTGGCAAGGCGGGATTCACGATGGACGTTGGTCTCAATTGTCATTTTTGTTCCTATTTGCGAATTAATTTCAAGTTTTGAACAAACTATAAACGCTGGCAAATATTTTTTCAAGACAATTTGCAAAAGATACTGGACGAAGGGCCGGAAAAAGACTATATTGTTAATGAATAAACGGAGAGAAAAATGGAAAAAGATTTGATGAAGGATGCCGGAGAGGCGTCCGCTTTATTGTGGAAGAAAACCGTGGACGCGGTCAAGAAAATCCCGGCGAAGTACAAAGCCTTTTTCGGCGCGGGTTTGATTACGCTTTTTTCGCAGGCAGCCAACGCAGCGCCCAAAGCGCCCGAAAGCAGCCGCGACGACGCCAACTCGGAAATAAGCGCCGAAACCGGCAATAAGGCTGATTTTGAAAAAACCGTCAGTTTTACGGAAGCCGCAAACAGCATGAAGGTCAAAGCCGGCGGCAAATACAAAGGCGTCAACATGAAATTTGCCGAAATGGAAGCCCCGGACGTCGGGCATTTGTTTGAATCGGGCATGAATCCTTACATTATGGGCAGCAACCAATATCTCGGACTGTATCAAATGGACATCGGCGGCACGATGAACACGTTTTTGTTCGGACTGAAGAAAAAAGACAAAGTCGTCTGGCCGGGCATCGCCAAGGACTATCCCAAGCTTGCCGCCTTGGGCAAAACCACGGAAGCGCGCCGCACCAAAGCCTTTAAGACCATGTTTGGCGACCTGTCAAAAACCAAAGATTTCCGGCATAAGATGGACGAATATATGCGCATCGTCAAATACGAGCCGGTTTATGCCGCCCTGAGAGAGATTCCGGAACTTGATTTTGACAACCGCGGCGAAGTTTTTCTGGCGACGGTCATGTCGGCCGCCAATCAAAATCCGTCGCCCAAAGTCATTGCCGGCATCTATGGAAAGGCCCTGACCAGAGCAAAAGCCGAAGCCGGCAGACAAAAACGCGGCGTAACCACGGCCGACATCATCAAAAGTTCGTATGAAGTTCGGAAAGAAAGATGGGGGCTGGCAACCAGATATAAGGAAGAATGCCGTCTGGCGCTCGACTGGCTGCGCTTTGAAGAAGCCATGAACAGCATTAAGCTGGCGAGAGCCAAACACGAGAAAAAAGCGGCCGAGCTTCGAAACGCGATGAAACCGCTGGTACCGTTCGCGCCGGTCAGTTCGCTGGCCGTTGCCCAAAAGCCGCATCCGCAGGCGTTGAAAATGCCGCCGCAGCTGATTAAGGCCGCAAAAGGCAAGAAAGGAAGATAGCATTTCCGCTTGACAGCGGAAAAGAACTAAAGTAGAACATTTACATAGGTGTTCTACTTTTTTTATAAGGGCTTTTTGATATGCTGACCCAAAAACAATACCAGCTTTTGATGTTCATCAACAAGGTTATCAAGGAAACCGGCTGCTCGCCTTCCTTTGAAGAAATGAAGGCCGCCGTCGGGCTGAAATCAAAATCGGGCATTCACGCGTTAATCGAAGCTCTGGAAGAGCGCGAATTTATCCGAAAGCTTCCTCATAAAGCGCGGGCGCTGGAAGTTATCAAAATGCCGAAGTTTAAACCGAAGGCAATCATTGAAGAAGAAAAAAAACGTGAAATCGCCCTGCAAAACAGCGCCGCACAAATTCCGCTTTACGGAAAAATTGCCGCGGGCACGCCGATTGAAGCGATTGCCAACGAAACGGAAAAGGTTTCGGTGCCGTTTGAGATGGTCAACCGCGGCCAGTTTTACGCGCTGACGATTGAAGGCGACTCAATGATTGAGGCCGGTATCCTGGACGGCGACACCGTCATTATCAAAAAAGCCGATACGGCCAATAACGGCGAAATCGTCGTTGCGTTGGTCGATGAAAGCGAGGCAACGCTGAAAATTCTGAAACGCGAGAACAACGAAGTCGTTTTGATTCCCTGTAACAGCGCCTATCAGCCGCGGCGTCTGCCGGCACAACGTGTCCGGGTTCAGGGTGTTCTGGCCGGGCTGATGCGTTCTTATCATTAACCGCATACTTTTCCGGCCCTCTCTTTTGAGAGGGCTTTTTTTATAAATCCCGGTTGCAAAATAGAAATCATTCTTTATAATCAATTTTGCCGGCAGAAACGGTTAGACTGCCGGCGGAGTATGCAAACTCCTTATAGAGAACCAATTATAACCTCCTTTGTGGAGGATGACGCGAAATAAGCCGCTTTTGCGGACGAATAAGCGTGCTGTCTCTATACAGTTTGCAACTCCTCCGCTCTCTTTTGAGAGCGGTTTTGTTTTAACAAAACATTGAAGGAGTTGAATATGAACAGAGAAATTACCGACATTTACAAAAAAGATTTTTTCCTGGACTTCGGAAAACAGATTTCACAAACGCGGCAGCGGCAAGGGCTGGATATTGACGACGTCAGCGAGATGACCGGAATGTCTAAAATAAAAATAAAGAGTATTGAAAAAGGCTGTGAAGAAAGGCTGCTGCGCCTTCCCTTAAGCTGTCTGCTCAACATCTGTTACGCTTTGGACAAGAAGCTGGTTATCTCTTTGCAGGATATGCCTACAGAAAAAGGGATTGACAAGCTGTAGCCAGCTTGACCGCATCAATGGCTGCGGTATGAACCTTCGTTGAAGCGCGCAAGCTGTAGCCAGCTTGACCGCATCAATGGCTGCGGTACGAACCTTTGTTGAAGCGCGCTGCTTCCTATGTACATATCGTGAGGCTCTGCCTTGTGTCTTTTGGATGCCCGGGTTAAACCCGAGCGGGACAGTAATAAAAACAAGTCCGGCAATGACAAAAAGAAAAACAAGTCCGAATATGACAGGGAAGAGGCCGAACGTAACAAGGGAGAAAAATAATACTGTCATTCCCCGGCTTGACCGGGGAATCCATAAAGGAGACGTCCGGCCTGCTGAAAATCCGGAGATATTGTTCCGAAATTGCGGAACTTTTTCAAATCAGGCCCATTTTCTGAGCGGTAACGACGGCTTGCGTACGGTTGGTTACGCCGATGGAGCGCAGCAGAGCGTTGATATGCAGCTTGACGGTAGCCTCGGAAACGCCCATCTCATAGGCAATCTGTTTATTGGACAATCCCTGCGCGACCAGATCCAGAACCTGAGCCTGCCTATTAGTCAGGGTTTTGCCTTTGGGCTTGGCGCCGTTGCCGTTGGCCTGCGCCGCGCCGCCGCTTTCAATCAGAGCCGGCGGGATATAGGTTCCGCCGTCCAAAACCAACTGCAAAGCGCTGTTTAGAATTTTCGGGTCGGAACGTTTGGGAATATAGCCGCAGACACCGCTTTCGAGCACCTTGCGGATGTTGCGCACGTCTTCGGAAGCCGAGACTACTACAAAACGGGCGCATTCGGCCTTTTTGCGCATTTCGCCCAAACCTTCCTCCCAAGGCATGTCGGGCATATCCAGATCCAGCACAACAAGGTCGATTTTCTTTTCCTGATCCAGAATTTTGAGAGCCTGTCCGAAACTTGAGGCCTGCAGAATGACGACATTCGGGTCAATTTGTTCCAGACGCATTCCCAGTCCGTCGCGAAAGAGAGCATGGTCGTCCGCTATAAGAACTTTCATTCTAATCTCCTTTTGTGCAATAGTCACAAAAATCTTTTTCAACCAGCCGAGGATTGAAACAGAAACCGTTAATTTGCTTTGTTATATAATTAACAAATCAACTTTTTAAAGATAGCAGTCCGATTAAAAGTCCGAAGTCCGAATTTTTATTTTTTAGGCGGCAGCAGCAGATATTCTATCCCCGCTTCCTTAAACATTTCTTCCGAAAAGACCAGTTTGTCGCGCCAGGTGTTCTGCGGCGCGTTTTCGTCAAATTCCGGCTTGTAGGTCACGACCATTTTGATACCCGACTGAATAATTGCGCGGGCGCAATCCGGGCAAGGCATGGAAGTTACATAAATGACGCAGCCTTTCAGCGATGCGCCGATAAGGCAGGCATTGTAAACGGCATTGCGTTCGGCATGCTCGAAGAAGTCATATTTGGTGGGGCGTTCCAGACGTTCGGGCTTATTGTCGTCAACGCCTCGAACCAAACCGTTGTAGCCGGTGGAACGAATCTCGCGGTCCGGACCGACAACAATGGCGCCGACTTTGGTCGACGGATCCTTCGACCAGGTCGAAACCAGCTCGGCAACTTCCATAAAGCGTTTATGCCATTTATCCGAAAACATATGCCCTCCGTGAGGTTGTTATACTAACGGTTTATATTAGCGCATTATTCCAATTTGACAATAAAAAAACGCCGTTTACAAAGAACGGCGTTTTTTCGGCTGTTTTTTTTCGCTTAAGACGAGGCGGACATGCCGGCGCTGTTTCCGGGACCGCCGGGCAGAACAAACAGGAAAAGCTTTCCGAACGTCCAGAAGATCAGTCCCCGATAAAACATGTCCGCGACAATGCAAAGGAGATTCATCAGCGACGAAATTTCCACAGAGGGAAAAAAGACGGACAAAAACCAGACGACGCCCCAAATCAAAACGAAAAAATTAATACAGGCCAGGCATACCTGACCGGCAATAATCACGCCCCAGGAAATGAGGTTCCAGGGCGGATAAATCCGGCGGCGGTTCCAGACTTTGATGCCGTGACGGTAAATCAGCGGGCAGAGAACGGGAACAAACACCAGCGGCAGCAGTCCGCAGGCAAAGCCAATTACCGCCGACATCGGGCAAACGGACGCAAACGACAGACCGACAAGCAGGCACTGCAATGCAAAGGCCGAAATGCCGACAAGCCACAAAATAGTTGTCTTCTTCATAATGATAGAGAATTAAGTTTGTATTTTCATATTTTTTTCTTAACACGGGCAAACAAATTTTGCAAAGGGAAAAATCTTTAAGAATCGGATGAATAACGCATAGTTTGGCTTGACATTGAGGCAAAAATAACCGATTGTACCTACAGAAATTTTAAATCACTAACAGGAGAAATAAATGAGTGCTATTATCGATATCCATGCAAGAGAAATTTTAGACTCTCGCGGAAATCCGACTGTTGAAGCCGATGTTGTTCTGCAGTCCGGTGCTTTCGGACGCGCAGCCGTTCCTTCCGGCGCTTCTACCGGCGTACACGAAGCCGTTGAACTCCGTGACGGCGACAAAAAGCGTTTCGGCGGCAAAGGCGTTGAAAAAGCCGTTGCCAACGTCAACGACGCCATCTACGACGCTCTGGCCGGTCTGGACGCCGAAGACCAGATTGAAATCGACAGAACCATGATTGAACTCGACGGCACCGAAAACAAAGGCAAGCTCGGTGCCAACGCCATTCTGGCCGTTTCGCTCGCCGTTGCCAAGGCTCAGGCCGAAGAATCCGGTCTTCCGCTGTATCGTTATCTGGGCGGCACCATGGCCCGCACTCTGCCGGTTCCGATGATGAACATCGTTAACGGCGGCCAGCATGCCGACAACCCGATTGACATTCAGGAATTCATGATTATGCCGGTTTCCGCTTCCTCCATCAAAGAAGCCGTCCGCATGGGTGCCGAAATTTTCCACACGCTGAAAAAGAACCTGAAAGCTGCCGGACACAACACCAACGTCGGTGATGAAGGCGGTTTCGCACCGAACCTGAAGTCGGCCGAAGAAGCTCTGACCTTCATCGTCAACTCGATCAAAGACGCCGGCTACAAACCGGGCGACGACGTTGTTCTGGCCATTGACGCCGCTTCTTCCGAGTTCTATGAAAACGGCAAATATGAAATGAAGGGCGAAGGCAAATCCTATACCAGCGCTCAAATGGTTGACTTCTACAAAGACCTTTGCGCCAAATTCCCGATTTTCTCCATTGAAGACGGCATGGCCGAGGACGACTGGGAAGGCTGGGCTATGCTGACCAAAGCCATCGGCGACAAAGTTCAGCTGGTCGGCGACGACTTGTTCGTTACCAACCCGAAACGTCTGGCCATGGGCATTGAAAAAGGCGTTGCCAACTCTATTCTGGTTAAGGTTAACCAGATCGGCTCGCTGACCGAAACCATGAAGGCCGTCGACTTGGCTCAGCGCAACAAATATACCGCCGTGTTGTCGCACCGCTCCGGCGAAACCGAAGACACGACCATCGCCGATATTGCCGTTGCCACCAACTGCGGCCAGATTAAAACCGGTTCGATGTCCCGTACCGACCGTATGGCAAAATACAACCAGCTCATCCGCATTGAGGAAGAACTGGGCGACATGGCTGTCTATGCCGGTAAATCTATTTTGAAAAACAAATAAGATTTATTGAAACCAGAAGAAAAGCCCCTCAAACGAGGGGCTTTTTCTTTGTCATGTTCGGCCTCTTTTTCCTTACCGTCATGTTCGGCCTTGAGCCGAACATCTCTTTTTAGATTCCCGTGCCAAGCACGGGAATGACATAAAAAACAGCTTCGGCAATGACAGGAAAGAATAAAAACCTGACAATGACGAAAAGAAAAATAAGCCCGGCGATGACAATATTTTTTATGTTTGACTTTTAATATCGTTGCTTTTTTCATATCAGGGTAATTTTGACCGCCTTGCCGTAGGCTTTGGCCAGCTGGTGCAGATGGCCGAGGTCAACCGGTTTGATGCCGACTTCCAGCCGGTCGATAATGTTGGCCGGAATGCCGGACAGCTTCTCGACCTGTGCCAGCGACAAATGGGCGCTGATACGGGCTTCGCGCAGCTGGCGGGCAATGCCGTTTCTGATTTTGACGATTTCGTGGTTTTTGGTTGCCATTATGTTCAACTCCCTCATGTTTTGTTAAAACAAAACCGCCCTCAAAATGAGAGCGGAGGAGTTCGAAACTGTGAAAACGCAGTATGCTTATTCGTCCGCAAAAGCGGCTTATCTCGCATCATCCTCCATAAAGGAAGTTATATTAATGTTTTCAAGGAGTTTCGACACTCCGCCGCCGGTCTAACCGTTTCCGTCGGCAGAAATGATTATAAAGGCTAAAAGCTATTTTGCAACGCCTTTTTTCTAGATTCCCGTGTCGAGCACGGGAATGACAAGAGAGGAAAAGCACGGGAATGACAGAAAGAGGGAGGTCGGCGGGGAATGACGAGTAAATAATCGTCATGTTCGACCTTGAGCCGGACATCCTCTTTTGGATTGCCGGATCAAGTCCGGCAATGACAAGGGGGGAGAGGCAATGACGAAAAGAAAAATAAGCATGGGAATGACAAAAGAGAAAAAGCCCGGTAATGACAGGAGAGAGTGTGAAAGCCCGAGGGGAACAGGAAAAGAAACATGTCGGGGAAAACAGGAGAGAAAAGAATTACTCTCCAGACAAAACAAACGAACGGCGTATTGTTCAGCGGTCAAGGACAGTCGTAGACATGCAGGCAGACTGCGGCGCCATTTTTCTTTTTTCCCGGGCGGCCAAAATCATCAGCGGCGACTTCAGGAGTTTTATCGGGACATCGCGCTGAATTTTTCTGAGCATCAGGCGCGCCTTGGTTTCCAGCTCCCGACTGTCATGTTCGGCCGGCGTATACTGAATATAGGTCGGCGACGTATTGAGCGCATTTATCCAATCCTTTTCGCGCACCGGTTCGGCAAACAGAACCGGATCAAAGACCAGTCTTTCGCGTTTGGCGCTGTTTTGATAGACCGGCAGATCCAGACACATGGCGACATGATGTTCGCGCCACATCAGATAATCGACCCCGGCGGCATTGTCTCCGGGGATACGGGCGACAATCATCGACGGCAGTTTTTCCCCGGACGAAACGTTGCGCAGTGCGGCCGGCGCATTCTGTTTCATTTCGCGGAACAAATCCTCGCTTATTTTCGACTTGCTGCACCATATATTCAGCGGTTCGACGCCGAAATCGCGGCGGACGCGCGCAGACAGCAAATGAGCAAAAGCGCTGCAAGCCTCGTTACGGTACTGATATTCGCCGTCCGGAAACAATTCCCGCTTCAGTTTCTGGAACAGGGCATTGTAACTTTCTATTTTTTCATAATCAAGTTTAAGAGTTTCGGGCATCGTCGCGTCCTTTGCTGAAATTTTCGGAAAAGCGCGCATTGCGGCGAAGTTTCATCGCTTCCATAAACAATGCCGAATTACGCGGCTGAAAATGTGTTGAATTGCAGTCGACCCGGCTGACAAACATTTTGGCATGACGGCTCAAATCCATGGCCGGATCCTTGTCCAGCCAATAGCCGCTGCCGCCGTAGACCGAAGTGTCTTTTCCGGCTTCTGCACCGAACCGGCAGCCGGAAACGCTGAAATATGCCGCGCCGCCGGCGCTCAAAACCTTCTTCCAGTCTTTTTCGAGCACGGGCGCATTGAAAATTATCGGATCAAAGACCAGACGCTCGGTCTTTTTGCTGTCTTTATAAACCGGCAGGTCGAGCGCCAGCGCGACATGGTAGCCTTCCCATTCGCGTTTGCCGGTACCAAGCCCGTTGTCGGTTGCAAACTGCGCCTCAAGCCTTTTGCCGGCCTGCGGCAGGCTCCAGACTTTAAGCGGCATCATTCCCCCTGCTTTTGCCTTTTCGGCCAGCAGATGCGCAAAGGCAAAGCAGCAGCCGTTGCGATAGGCATATTCCTCGCGCGGGAAAAGCTCCTGTTTCCATTGGTTAAACTGCCGGGCATAGCCGATGATTTTTTCATAATCGAGTTGGCTCATCATTCTCTCTCCAAAGCCGCAACCACCGCACGGTCATAACGTGAAGCGCCGCGGTTTTCCTGCCGTTCGCGCAGAACTTTCAGACGGTCGGCGACATATTTGTTCTCGTCTTCGCGAACCGGACGGCTCAATTCTTCAATCCAGGCAACGGCTGCGTCACGGCCGCGGTTAAGCACCTCGCCGCTCAGCGAATTGACAACTTTCAGCGGATATCCCCGCCGTTCGACTTCGCGGACAATGTTGCCGGCCTCGCGTACGGTTTCCGGCGCCAGACGCATTTTGGCATAAGGATGCGGAACATGCAGCCCGTTTTGCGGACGTTTGCCGGCCAGCGCTTCGTCAAACTCTTTCCTGCCACGTTCATAACGGGTGGCAATGTTCAGTTCCAACAGGCGCTTGGGCATGACCGGAACAACAAAATCCACCGCATAGCCCTGCTCTTTGGCATCTTCGGCAATGTCTATCATCTCTTCCGAAGGCAGGCCGTCGACAATCACATTATATCTCTGATTCCGGCAGAAATCCAAAGCCACCCAGAAAGCCTCCTCGGCAAACTTCTCAACCAGGCTTTCCCTTTCGCCGTCTTGATTGGTTATCTGCGCGGCATCGTAGCAATCCGGCTCTTTGGAGTTAAGCCGTACCGGCGCCAGCTGATTGAGCTTGAACAAATTAGGATGGTAAGCCAGCATGTCGTCCTTGCCGAGGCGGACAAAGTTTTCGCCGGAAGCCATAGCCTGCGAGGTTTTTCCGGAGCCCGGAAACCCCATGATTATGCGCATTTGCGGCCGGCCTTCCGTTTTGGCATTGGGTTTGGCGGCCATGATGTCCTTGAGTATGCGCGTGAAAATCTTTGTCTTTCTGGCTTCGGACAAATAAGAGAGACGGAAAATTTCTTTTTCTTGCTCGTTCATTACGAATCGCCTGCGGTAATTAAATATAAGAATATGTTAGCCTAATTTTAGACAAAAAGAAAGAGCTATTTGGCCAATGTTTAAAGTTCGCGGATGTCGGGCATTTTATACGGCGTATCCAGAGAGGAAACTATGGCTTTTTCGTAACGGGAAGATGGGGCCGAAGCCAAACGCTTTTCCAAATTTCGCTGCCGCACTTTCAGGCTGACCCGTTCCTGAGGCGTCAAGTCACGTCCGAATTCGGCAAAATAGGCTTCGTCGGCTTTGCGGGCGTCGCCGCTGCGGTACAGCGTCCGTCCGGACAGGGCATTATGCACGGTCAGAGCCAGCCCCTGCGCTTCGACGTTTTTCAAATCCCGGCGGAAAGCCACCAGTTCGGCCGCCGATTTGCGCAGTTCGGCCATCGGGTGCTGCACCTGTTGGTTTTTATCCAGCACAACCTTGCCCAGCGCCGCACGGTTAATCAGGTCGCGGCGGTCAAGGTAACGCTCGACGACGTTGCAGTCCAAAATCCGTTTCGGCGCAACCAGAACGGTAACATCGGCCTGATAGCCCTGCGCTTGGGTTTCCTTAACGAAATCTATCATCTCTTCATTCAGCAGACCGTCGATAATGATGCCGTAGCCGTCTTTTTTCAGGCGGTCGGTCACTTCAAAAAAGGCTTCCTCGACAAAGTCGTACAAATACATGTTGTCAGAATAGCAGGAACCGTGGCGGTCGTTGAGCCGAACCGGCTGCATTTGGTGAAGTTCGTACATATGGGGATGATACTGATAAAAATCGTCGACGCTGACGTTGACCAGCGAATCGTCTTCCGCCATCATCCGGCGCGCGACCGAAGACTTTCCCGAACCGGGCAGACCGGTCAGCAGTTTCAGACGGCGGGCGGCGGAATTTTTTGTTTTGCCCGCAGTCAAATCCTTATATATCCGGTCGAATATCCGTTCTTTTTCTTCTTCGTCCAGTTTGGTCAGTTCGATAATCTTCTTATAATCAACATTGCTCATATTTACGAATCGCCGCAGTTGTTAAAATCATGAAATTATCATAAACCAATTTTAGACAAAAACAAAGTTTTTTCAGCGGGAGGAAAACTTATATTCCGGCGCGGAAAAAGGACGCAGGCAGCCGTCAAGCGCATTGCGAAGCTGTCGGCGTTCGACAGGGTCGGCAATTTTTTCGACCCGGGGCAGCAAAAGCTCGCGCCGACGGCGGAGTTCGGCTGTTTCGGAAGCGGTCAGCGGGCGCGAAAATTCTTTCAGAAACCCGGCAGACGCTCTGTTTCCGCCAAGGTTCCTTCCGTCGGCCGGATTGACAATCTGCAGCTCAAAGCCGAGTTTTTGCAGACTGTCAACATAAGAGGCGTAGTATTCGACCATTTTTTTCGAACGTTCCAGGGCAAAGGAAAAATGGCGGTCGCCTCCGGTTCGGACGGCAATAAAACGCGTCAGCATATTCATGTCCATTATTCGTTTGGGCACGGCCGCGACAACTATCCGCGTGCGGTAGCCCGACTTTTCAAGATATTTGTACATCTGCGGCAGCATTTGTCCGCCCAAGCCGTCAACGGCGACGGAATAAGGCGTTTCTTTCAGACGTTCTATCGCGTAACCCATGACATCACCGCCAAACGCCATAAAGGCGCGGTCGGAAAAAGGGTCGTCATGGCGGTTAAAGCGCGGCGGCCGAACGATATCGGCAAAATGCGGACTGCACTGAAAAATCTCGTCAATCGACAAGACGGCCAGAGAAACGTCCTTTCGGCTCAAGTCCTCAATCAGCCGGGATTTTCCGGAACCCGGCATGCCATAGGTAAAAACTGCCCGACGTTCTGCCGCCGGCATTTTTCCGGACGTTTTTTCGGCAACGATTTCCGCCGCCAGACGGTCGGCTTCTTCCGGTCCCCAATCGAGCCAATAAGGCATTGCGCTGTTTTCGAACATATTTTCTTCCTTCAAACCAAGATTTATATACTATAACACATTTTAGACAAAAATAAAGAAAATTTTTCTTGCCAAAGGCGGCCATTTTTGATAATAACCTTTTCGTTAAAACGTATTTATTTTAAACTTGTTATATTTATGGAAAGATATGTATTTTTATTTAAGAGACAGCAGTATGAATATCTGACAAAGTCTGTCGCCCTGGCCTCAGGCGCATTGCTGTTGACTTCCGCCGCAACCGCCGTCGGCCTTCTGTTCGCCAAAGACGCAATCGGAGCTTCGGTTTTCGGCGGAACATTTGCCTGGCTTTTGTTTTTTGTTCCGGCGCTGACTGTTCGTTACCGTCATTTCATCTGCGGCAGAATTCCGTTTCGGCTTTTTTTGCCGTTGACGGCGCTGACGGTTTCGCTGCCGATGGTCTGGATTGTCGCCAAGGCCGGACTGCCGCTGACGCTGCTGGCTTTTGCCTTTGCCGCCGCGTTGTTTTTTTATACGCTCCGGCGCGGCATGCAGGTCAACCGAACGCGCAGCATCATCAGTCTGTTTTACCTGATGTTTGTCTGCGTCGGCGTGTGCTCGCTGCTTGAGGCGGCGGTTGCCATGTTCAACGGCGGCGGACCGTCGATGTATGCAACCTTTGTCGTGGCGGCCGTCATTTTCGGCAAAATCAACGTTCACGACGTGTTCCGGTTCCGAACAAGGCTTCCGGAAGGAACCGCTCTGGAAGAAAAGGAAATTGACAAAGTCGTCGAAGAAACGGCCTTAAGCCTGTATTTAAACTTCATCGGCATGATTTTTGTCGCCGATTTTATGAAATTCGTCGTCAAACTGCTGGCTGAAACTCCAAAAAAACGCGTTTCCGATTAGGAAACGCGTTTTTTTGTTTTGTCATGCGGCTAAAAGCCAGAAATGCGTTCCAGCGCGGCTTCGATTTTGGCCTTGTTTTCCAAGGCTTCGGCCTGGCGGCGCTTTTCCTCTTCAACCACCGCGGCAGGCGCCCGTTCAACAAAACTGGCGTTGCTCAGCTTGCGGGCATAGCCTTCAAGGTTTTTGTTCAGGCCTTCCAGTTCTTTTTTGAGACGCTCCTTTTCGGCGGCAAAATCAATGACCCCCTTCAGCGGCAAAAGAATGACCGCTTCGCGGAAAACGCTCTGAACCATGTCTTTGCTGATTTCGGCACCGTCGGCGAAACATTCCAGCTTTTCCAGACGTGCCAGCGAACAGATAATCTGGTTGAACGTTTGCAGATGCGCGCAAGAGGCATTGTTTCCGTCTTTCAGATAGACCGTCAGTTTGGCGCTGGCAGGCAGATTCATCTCGGCCCGCAGCGAACGAACCGCCGTAACGAAGTCAATGACCCAGTCGATGTCGTTCAGTGCCGCGGTATCAATTTCTTCCGCCTGCGACCAGGGACAATTTATCAGTTTGACCTCGCTCTTAACCAGATTATTCCACAGTTCGGTGGTAATAAACGGCATAAACGGGTGCAGAATAATCAAAATCCGTTTCAGAACCCAGGCAAAAGAAGCGCGGGTTTCGGCTTTTTCTTCCTGATTTTCGCCATAGAGAATCGGTTTAATCATCTCAATATACCAATCACAGAAAGATCCCCAGACAAACTGATAGACCGCATTGGCCGCGTCCGAAAAACGGAAAGCGTTAAGATTGTCGGTAACCTCCCCGGACGCCTGTTTGGCCTTGGCGATAATCCATTTGTTGACGGCGCTTTTGACTTTGCTTTCATCAAAGTCCGCAGGAAGAACCGCTTCGTTCATTTCGCCGAAACGGGCGGCATTCCAGAGCTTGGTGGCAAAATTGCGGTAACCGGCAATACGGTTTTCGCTCATGTTAATATCGCGCCCCTGCGTTTCCATCGCCGCCATAAAGAAGCGCAGCGCGTCAGCACCGTATTTTTCGATGGTTTCCATCGGGTCAACGGTGTTGCCCTTGGACTTGGACATCTTACGGCCCTGCTCATCGCGGACCAGACCGTGGATATAGCATTTGCGGAACGGAACTTTTTTCATCATGTACATGCTCATCATCATCATTCTGGCAACCCAGAAGAAAATGATATCAAAGCCGGTTACCAGAACCGAAGTCGGATAAAAAGTATCCAAATATTCGGTTTTGTCCGGCCAGCCCAGCGTCGAGAAAGCCCACAGGCCGGACGAGAACCAGGTATCAAGGACATCGGTTTCACGCGTCAGCTCAACATGTTTGCCATAATGTCTGTCGGCGGCGGTCTGTGCTTCTTCGACATTTTCTTCGCAGAAAATTTCGCCGTCCGGACCGTACCAAATCGGCATCTGGTGCCCCCACCAGAGCTGGCGCGAGATGCACCAGGGCTGAATATTGCGCATCCATTCGAAATAGGTTTTCTCATAAGATTTCGGCACAAATTCCATATCGCCGTTCTCTACGGCCTCAATGGCTTTGACGGCCAGCTTCGGCGCATCGACAAACCACTGGTCGGTAAGCATCGGCTCAATAACGACGTTTGAACGGTCGCCGTAAGGGATAACCATCGGGTGATCCTCAATTTTTTCCATCAGGCCGAGTTCTTCCAGCTTTTCAATCGTCTTTTGACGCGCGGTCTGGGTATCCATGCCCGGAAACGGCGTGTTTTCGTTGAGGGTGGCGTCCGGATTCAGAATGTTTATCAGCGGCAGGTTGTGGCGCTTGCCGACCTCAAAGTCGTTGAAGTCATGCGCCGGCGTAATTTTAACCGCGCCGGTACCTTTTTCGGGATCGGCATGCTCGTCGCCGACAATCGGAATCGGACGGTTGACAATCGGAAGAATCGCATTTTTGCCGATTAAGCGCTTCAGCTTCTCATTTTCTTTGGAAACCGCAACCGCCGTATCGCCGAACATGGTTTCCGGACGGGTGGTCGCAATATGGATAAACTGTCCCTCTTCGCCTTCAATCGGATATTTGTAATAATACATTTTGCCGACGGTTTCTTTCTGGACAACCTCCAGGTCGGAAACGGCGGTCATGAACTTGGAATCCCAGTTAACCAGTTTCTTGGCCTTGTAAATCAATCCGTCCTTATACAGGTTTACGAAAATCTTGCGGACGGCGCGGCTCAGCCCCTCGTCCATGGTAAAACGCTCGCGGCTCCAGTCGCAGGAAGCCCCCAGGCGGCGCAGCTGCCTGCAAATGGTGCCGCCGCTCTGTTCTTTCCATTTCCAGACGGTTTCAACAAATTTTTCGCGGCCGAGGTCATGGCGGGTAATGCCTTCTTTGGCCAGATTGCGCTCAACAACCATCTGGGTTGCGATACCGGCGTGATCCATGCCGGGCTGCCAGAGAACCTTTTTGCCGAGCATACGGTTATAACGAATCAGGATATCCTGCAGCGTGTCGTCCAGCGCGTGTCCCATATGCAAAACGCCGGTAACGTTCGGCGGCGGAATGACAACGGCAAAGGCCTCCTTGTTCTTGCTCATGTCGGGCTTGAAATCGCCGCTGTTTTCCCAGTCGGCATAAATCTTTTCTTCAAAGTCTTTCGGGTTGTAGTTTTTCTCTAACATTTTTATTCCTTCAGTGTCTTAATTTTTCGGAAACATCCCGGAGCCTGCATTCGCCTGCTCCGAAAACCTCGTTTCCGTGCCGGTTCTTTCCGGCAAAATTTATAAAAACCGCAAAAAGCCCTCAAGGTTCGGCTTGGGGGCAATAAACATTTACAGGCCGGTCCGGGACTTTCCCTTAAGAACTGACCTTTGCCATCACTCGTTCAATTTCCTTTCTGACCGCCGCTTCGACAATTTCCGGCAGATGGGCGCTCAGCCATTCCCGGGTCTGACGGGTAATCTCCGCCGAGGCAGCCGCCGAGAAATCAAAATCCTGCGCCAGATTTTTTTCGACAATGCCGGTTACAACATCGCGGACAATCGCTTCAATCGTCAGCGAACCGTCGCCGAGTTCAATTTCGGACATGGTCTGCGCGGTCAGCCGCTCTTTAAGCTTTTCCCGTTCGGCGGGGTTTTCTTTCTGTTTTTGCTGCTCGGCAAACATCTTGGCAAAATTGCTGATGATACCGGCCGAGACATCAATCGGATCTTCCGGCTTACTTTTTTCCGCCGGCGTCGTTTCGGAAACCGTTTTTTTCGGCGCAATCTCAGGTTCTGGCGCCGCGACTTCGGCAGCCGGCGTAACCTCTTCAAAGGCGGCGTCAATGACTTCGGGTTCCTTAACCGCTTCGGCTACGGCATTGTCATAAACATTGTCGGTCGGTTCGACCAGTTCTTCTTCCTGAGCGGCAGCCGCAGATTCATCGGCATTTGCATTGAGAATCGCGTTAAGCGTATCGTCATCAACCAGATTATCCAATGAAACATCATCGGCCGCGGGCGTAAAATTTTCCTGATGCGAAGCATCGTCCTCCGCCGAAAAAATGGGTTCGGCATCAAGATCTACGGCCGGCTCGTCAAAATTCAAATCGGGAAGTTCGCTGTCCTCGACAATTTCGGCGTCTTCAGCCGCGGCAATTTCGGACAACCCGACGGGTTCTTCGTCAACAGCCGCAGAATGTCCGGCTTCAATGTCGTCCAGAACCGGTTCGGCAGGCAGGCTGTCGAACTCGCGGTCAAAATCAAGGTCTAAAGGGTCGGCACCTTCCTCAGCCTTTGTCTCCGGCTGCGCTTCGACGGTCGAAATGTTCGGTTCGACAATCATTGAGGGCGAGAGGGTCAGAACGTCATCGACGGTTTCGGCCGGAGCAGGCCGGGAAACCTCGGGAGCGGGCTGCGGCGCCGCGGCCTGAGGAGCAGGCTCTTCTTTCTGGGCGGCCTTGTGCTGTTCGGCGTTGTCTTCCATCAAAATGTCTTTGATAGAAGACAGAATGTCCTCCATCGACAACTCTTCTTTATCCTCTGTATCCTCTGCCATTTTTCAATTCCTAAATAATTCGCAACAAACTGTCTGTTAAGTTATCAAATTTCTTCCGATTAATCAACGGATAATGACAACCATTTATCCCTGGTTTCCTTATAGAACTTTTTGGGATTGTAAAGATCGACATTCAGGCGCAGATCTTCGGCGGTCAGCTTGCCCATGGAGAGCAGCAGCTGCATGGCGGCAACATAATAGTCGCGGCGCGCCTTAACTTCGTTGACGTTTGAATTCAGCAGTTCCTGATACGCGTCCAAAACATCCAAAATGGTACGGTTGCCAAGCGCTTCTTCCTTCTGAACGCCGTCGAGGGCAATTTCGTTGGCCTTGACCTGATCCTTAATCGACTTAATCTGTGCCTTGTTGGACGTCATCAGCTCCCAGGCGCTGGTCACGTCGGAAACAGCCTGGCGTTCCGCTTCCAAAACCAGCTCCTGCGCCTGCCATTTCTGATATTTGCTCTGGCGGATTTTGGCGCGGGTTTCGCCGGCCGTATAAAGCGGAATGTTCATATTGACGCCCCACTGAACCTCGTCGACCTTGGTATCACGGTTATATGCGCCGTAAGCGGAACCGCTGCTGTCGCTTTTGCTGGTGGTTGCCGAACCGTCCAGGGTTACCGACGGCAGCAAGGCGCCGGTATTGGCGGCAACGTCATAAACTTTGGAGTTCAGCAGCTCGCGGGCATAGCGGATGGAATAGTTGTTGGCCTTGGTATATTCCAAAGCTTCCTGAAAGCTGGCGGGGATAAAATCGCCGAGGTTTTCAGGTTCGGACAAATCTTTCGGCGCTTCGCCGATAACCCGGGTATAAACAGCCTTCGACGCCTGCAGGTTTCCCTCGGAAGCGATGCGGTCGGCCTTGGCCTGCGAATAGCGTGCCTGCGCCTGCGAAACGTCGGTACGGGTAACTTCGCCGACATTGAAACGCTCAACCGTTTCGTCCAGGCGTTTTTTCAAAAGCTTTTCGTTGTTTTTCTGGAGGTTGACAATCGCCTCGTCTCTGACTACATCCAAATAGGCGGTTGATGAATCGAGAAAAACGCCCTGCTCCGTATTATACAGATTGTTTTGTTCGGCGCGGACCATGCTGTCGGCAGACTTTACCGAATTGACGGTCGTAAAGCCGCTGAACACCGGCTGGCTGATTTTGGCGCCGGCCGAAAGCGTGGCGCCGCCGGTCTGCGACGGAACGTTGTTGTTATGAACGTCAGAGTCAGAGTAGCCGCCGGTCAGATAAATGTTGGGGCGGAAGCCGGACTTGGCAATCGCGACGTTTTCGTCTACCGAACGCAGATACGCGCGCTGCGCCTGAAGCGTCGGGTTGGTGTCGTAAGCCGTGCTCAATGCCTCAAAAATCGTTTCGGCCTTTGCACCGCCGGTCGTTAAAGCCGTGGCAAGCAGCAAAGCCGACAGAAATGTTTTTTTCATCAAATTCACCTCTAAATTCAGACTTATTTATTCCGGAGTATATTACAAATTATTCTTATTTTGCAATGACAAATCTTAAAAAACTAATAACCGCAATGTATTTTAGTCAAAGGAATGTTATATATTATTAACCATATTTCAAACAATTTGTCGTAGGGTCGGGATAAAACGGTATGTTATAAAGGCTTAAAGCTCAACAAGGGGGAAAAACTTTGAGTAAAAAAGAATCTGCAATCATCAACGAAATTGACAAGGCCAGACTCAAACTGTCAATCGAACACTACATCAAGTACTTCATCGGCAAACGCACCAGCGAAATCAACAAAGACGAGGCGCTGAACGCCATTGCGCTGGCCGTGCGCGAATTTGCCATGGACAAGATGTATGAAACGATGGCACGCTACAACAAAGTCAATTCCAAAAGAATTTATTATCTCTCAATCGAGTATCTCATCGGCCGCTCGCTGGAAAACAACCTGCACAACCTCGGCCTGTTCAACATTTTGAAAAGCATCAAAATCGACGGCATGCCGGACATCTCCCTGCAGGAAATTTTCGACGCCGAATATGATCCGGCGCTGGGCAACGGCGGCCTGGGACGTCTGGCAGCCTGCTATCTGGACTCTATGGCGTCGCTCGGCATTCCGGGTTTCGGCTACGGCATCAACTATCAGTTCGGCCTGTTTAAGCAGAAATTTGAAAACGGCTATCAGATTGAGCAGGCCGACAGCTGGCTCGGCGAAGACTCTCCGTGGCAGTTTTCCCGGCCGGACCGCACGGTCGAAATTCCGATTTACGGCGAAGTCGAAAACTTCAAGACCGCAACCGGACAGGACAGCTTCATCTGGATGAACACCCAGAAGTTCTACGGCGTACCGTACGATTTTCCGATTGTCGGCTATGACGGCAAATCGGTCAACTATCTGCGGCTGTTCTCGGCCAAGACCGACGACGAGCTGGACATCAACATTTTCAACGAGGGCGGCTATATGGAAGCGGTTAAGGAAAAAATCCAGACCGAAACCATTTCCAAAGTGCTGTATCCGTCCGACGCGATTGAATCGGGCAAGGCGCTGCGCTTTGTTCAGCAGTATTTCTTTGTTTCCTGCGCCATTCAGGACATTATCCGCCGTTTCCTCGAAAAGAGCAACGACTTTGCCAAAATGCCGGATTACGTCGTCTGCCAGCTGAACGACACGCATCCGGCGCTGGCCATTCCCGAGATGATGCGCCTGCTGATGGACGTTCACGGTCAGGAATGGGATACCGCCTGGGAAATTACGACCAAGATTTTCGCCTACACCAACCATACGCTGCTGCCGGAGGCGCTTGAAACCTGGCCATCGCGCATTGTCGGCAAAATTCTGCCGCGCCATTTGCAGATTATTTACGAAATCAACCGCCGCTTTATGGACTACGCCCGCGAAAAATTCGGCAACGATTCCGAAAAACTCGGCAAGGTTTCGATTGTCAGCGGCGAAGGAGACAACCAGATTATCCGCATGGCCAACCTGTCCATCGTCGGCTCCTTCTCAGTCAACGGCGTTGCCAAACTGCACTCCGAACTGATAAAGACGTCGCTGGTTCCCGAATTTTACGAACTGTGGCCGGAAAAATTTACCAATGTTACCAACGGCATAACGCCGCGCCGCTGGCTGCTGCATGCCAACACGGCACTTTCCGACCTCATTTCGAGCAAAATCGGCGAGGATTGGATTACCAATCTGGACCTGCTGGAACAAATCGGCAATTTTGCGGACGACAAAAAATTCGTTCAGCAGTTTATTGACATCAAAAAGCAGAACAAAGCCAGACTGGCGCAAAAGATATTCAAAGCTTCGGGGATTATGGTCAATCCGGACAGCATGTTTATCGTCCACGCCAAACGCATTCACGAGTACAAGCGCCAACTGATGACCATCTTACAGGTCATCGGCGATTATCTGGCCATCATCAAGGACAACGTCAAGCCGACCGTGGCCAAGACTTACATCTTTGCCGGAAAGGCGGCTCCGTCGTACAATTTCGCCAAGCTCATCATCAAGCTGATTAACAACGTGGCCGATGTCATCAATCACGATCCGCGCGTCAATGACATGATTAAAGTCGTGTTTATTCCCGACTACAAGGTTTCGCTGGCCGAAGTTCTGATCCCGGCCGCCGACGTCAGCATTCAGAGTTCAACGGCGGGATTTGAGGCCTCAGGCACCGGCAATATGAAATTTGCCCTGAACGGCGCACTGACCGTCGGCACTTATGACGGCGCCAACATCGAAATCCGCGAAGCCGTCGGCGCCGACAACTTCTATTTGTTCGGCCTGCGCGAAGAACAGATTCAGGAAATGCGCAAAAACAACGCATACAATCCGCGCACCTGTTATGAGAACTCGGAATACCTGCGCCGCATTCTGAACGCCGTTAACTCCAACATGTTCTGCGAAAAGGACTATGTGCTGCTGTTCAAGGTTATTTACGAAGAACTGCTGAACCGCGACTACTACTTCCTGCTTGCCGACCTGGAGGCGTTCAACAAAGCGCTGCATGATGCGGAAAAGGATTATACCAATCCGCAGAAATGGGCGAAAAAAGCCATTGTCAACGTGGCTAAAATCGGCTATTTCTCCAGCGACCGCGCCGTTATGGAATATGCCAAAAACATCTGGCATATCAAACCCGTGGATTAAACCGCCGGAACATTATGAAAAACCCCTTCCGAAGAAGGGGTTTTTTGTTTATTCATACCCATAATCATCATCGTCATAATCAAAGTCGCGATCCGGACCACGTCTGGGCTTTTTGCCTTTCATTCTGCCTTCGGCAATAAGACGTTCTTTGTTGGAGCTAAAGTTATGGTCATAAGATCCCAGATCCGGCAGATAAATTTTCTTAACACCGTTATCCTCCAGAAGTTTAGATACCGTACTGAAGTGCTTGCTGGCTTTTCCGACAACTTTCGAGAGGATTTTAGACTCGCTTTCTTCCCTGTCTTTCTTCGAATTGGCAATAAGTTCATTGTCAAATTCGTTGGCAAATTCCCTTTCCTTGCTCGGCAGTAAGGCTTCGTAGAACGCATTCATTTCCGAAGGTTTCATGTCTCGAACCTTTTTGTTCATGTCCAACTTTATGCCTTTTTTAGCCAAGTTTTGGGCGAACAACTTCTGAATTTCAGCAGCATCTTTTTCCAGCTGCGGTTTTTTAGCTGTTTTTAACGCATTATTCGGTTCCATCTCAAGTTTGTAATCAACTATACCACTCAGCATGGTCGCAATACTTTTTTCATTGAAGTTGCGATACAGGTTAAACGCATCCGAAACAGCGTCGGCAGCCGCAGCAATTTTAACAGCGCCGGAAGGTATGGGGTTGCCATGTTCATCTTTAAGGTTACCCTTGTTATTTTCGTTTTTCTTAATAATTTCTTCTAATGCACCGCGAATACCGCCGCCTTTTTCATACATATCGCGGAACGGCTGATACTCATATTCACCAAGCAAATTATTAATGACCGTTGCATTTTTATGTTCGGAAAAATCTTTGCCGTCTTTGGCACAATCTTCCATGGCGCATTCCTGCATCCAATCGGCCAGTTTCTTTTTATAAGTTAAAAATTCGGCTCCGCTCAGTTTGCTTTCCGCTTCTTCAAGCATTTTCTTAACCTTGCTTTCGCTGAGGTTCTTGAACAACGGAACCAAGCCGTTGCTGGCGGCGGCAATACGGAAAGTTCCCTCGTCTTCTTCCGGCAAACCGTCAGGAAAATTAACATGGGTCATGCCGCATTTTTTGAGCATACGCATGACGCCTTTGGCATAGCCGTCGGTAATTTTCTTGCCGCCCGGCATGGCATAGCGGATTTCCAGGCGGTCGTTGCCTTTGTCGTCCTTTTTGACGCGGGAATAGATTTTGAAAGCATATTTGACCTTCATGTAGCCGTCTTTGTCGACCTTACCGTCCAGCTCATCGTTTTTGAAGTTGCCCTGATCATAGACAGCCCAGCAGTCCCAACCGCCTTTGAACTTATAACTTTTGAAACCGGTCCAATTCTTCTGTTTATTCATGCCGCCGACGCCAAAAACCCAGTCGTCAATATTGCTGACCAGTTTGCCGTAGTCCACGGTCTGAGCCGCCATGACGGTTTCGTTGCCGCCGAACTCATCGGCAAAATCGCGGGCATCCTGATTGGTATAGCCGGAAGCGGGAATTTCTTCGCGGCCGTCGTTTTCCGGCAGCGGCCGAATCGGCGCTTCTTCCGCTTCGGGCGTTTCCTGTTCATTAATACGTGCCGCATCTTCGGCTTCGCGATTGGCGCCGTCGGCTTCGTTATAAGCGGCGGCAAGCTTTTCGTCGATACCATCGGGCAGTTCAATGCCGTGAATACCGCGGCGGTCCAGATAATCGATAATCTGGCGCATCATCTCCACAGTCATTTTGTCAATGTTATCCTGGCTGAAATTAATCTTGCCGTCGCTGACGATAAACCCGGCCGGAAAGCGCGCGTCAGCCATAATAACCGCCAGGCAGGGCTGCCCTTTTTTGTCGGCGGCAATCATGGTCTGCGGATCTTTCCTCGGATCATCGTGCGTCGCCGAACGCTGTTTGATGTTATAAAGTCTGGTATACAAATCCGGATTGGCTTCCAGCAGTTTCTGCTGGTCATTCAGCATTTTTGCCGAAGCGGCCAGTTTGTTGTTTTCGGCATTGGTTTTGGTTTCGGCAACGCGGAGGTCATTGCTGATTTTGGCTTCGGAGCGCTCAACCACGTCCATGACCTTGTTGACATAGGCATTCTGGTTGGTATCAAGCAGTTCCTTATCCAATACATGCGCAAAGCGCGCCTTAATCAGATCGGCGCGGCGAGAATATTCGGGATCGCTCTGATCCGGATACTCGGCGGCCAGAGCCGACATCTCGCTGTCGTAGCGTTCCTTCATTTTGATATAGAAAGTCCGCGGATCTTTGCCGAGGTCGGTTTTCTGCTCGTCAAGCTCTTTCTTTTCTTCTTCCTTGTCCTTTTTCAGGTTTTCGAGCGCCTGGCTGTTGCCGCGGGCGTTGTCGCGCAGTTCCGTCATTTTGTTCGCGTAGAGTCTGCGGATTTTGTCGGCGGTCAAGTCGCCGCTGACGTTTTCAAACTCACGGAATTTCAAATGCCTTAACGGTCTTCTCTCTTCTTCATCAGCCATAGCAACCTCAATTTATATTCAAACCATTATCAATATAGTAACACATTTTTTCGAAAAATCAACTTTTTTGTCAATATTCCCGCTTTGCGCCGAATGGCGCAATCCTTTATATCTTGGGAAAATATCATAAAAAACTTAAAAATATATGAACCGGGAGTTTAAAGGAAATATGACAAAAAAGCATAAAAAAAGCCCCTCTGACGAGGGGCTTGTCCTTAGATTTTGCCGTGGCAGTGTTTATATTTTTTGCCGCTGCCGCAGGGACAAAGGTCATTGCGAGCAACTTTTCCCCAGGTGCGAGGATCTTTGGGGTCAAACTCGGCACGAGAATACTGGAAAGGTTCGTTCTTTTCGTCGCTTTCATAATTGTTCGGCGCACTCGGACGACCGACCAGACTTTCCGGCGTTTCGTGAATCTCCTGCATATTCTGCGCGCGGTTTTCCTGAATCATCAGCGCGTCAAGGGCATCGGTCTGGATTACCGTGCGGCAGATGAGGAACGTAACCTTTTCGCGCAGGTTATCGAGCATGACCGAAAACATATTGAACGCTTCTTTCTTATATTCGTTCAGCGGGTCTTTCTGACCGTAAGCGCGCAGGACAATCGTGTGGCGCATCAGATCAAGAGAGGCGATATGTTCTTTCCAAAGCTGGTCCAGAACCTGCATGAGAACATTCTTTTCAACCATGCGGACAATATTTTCGGGAACATTGGCGTTCTTTTCGGCTATGCGGTTTTCCACCTCGTCAAGGATTTTCTCCTGCATTTTGTCGGCGTCGATTTCCGGCTCGTTGGCCCAATTAGTAATCGGAAGCATAAAGCCGGTAATGCGGTAGAGCTCCTGCTTGAGTTCCTCTTTCTGCCATTCGTCGGGCGCGGAGCCGTGCGGCAGGTAAGCCGAAACCGTATCCGCCAGATATTCCTGGCGCATTTCGCGGATGGTTTCCGAAACATCGTCGGCGGCCATCAGCTCCTTGCGCTGTTCATAAATGACCTTGCGCTGGTCGTTCATGACGTTGTCATATTTGAGCAGGTTTTTGCGAATGTCGAAGTTGCGCTCTTCCACTTTCTGCTGGGCTTTTTCCAGTGCCTTGGAAATCCACGGGTGGATTAGGGCTTCGCCTTCCGGCAGCCCCAGTCGCTGCAGCATGACAGACATTCTTTCCGACCCGAAAATGCGCATCAGGTCGTCTTCCAGCGAAAGGAAAAACTTGGAACGGCCAGGATCGCCCTGACGGCCGGAACGGCCGCGCAGCTGATTGTCGATGCGGCGGCTTTCGTGACGCTCGGTGCCGATGATGTACAAACCGCCGGCGGCGAGAACCTTTTCCTTGTCCTCTTTGATTTTTTCCTTGAGTTTGTTCTTTATCTCTTCAACCTGCTCCGGGGTTTCATCGCCTTTCAAGACCTCTTTCAGCCTCATGTCAACGTTGCCGCCCAGCTGAATGTCGGTACCGCGGCCGGCCATGTTGGTGGCAATGGTAACGGCGCCGGGAACGCCGGCCTGCGCGACAATTGCAGCCTCGCGTTCATGATGACGGGCATTTAAGACCTCAAACGGAAGCTTGGTTCTGGCGCGGAGCAGCTCGGCCACCAGTTCGGACTTTTCAATCGATGTGGTACCGACCAGAACCGGCTGGCCTTTTTCATGCGCAGCCAAAATTTCGTCGATAATCGCTTTGTATTTTTCCTTTTCGGTGCGATAGATGACATCGTGCTCATCAACGCGCTGAACCGGGCGGTTGGTCGGAATTTCGACGCAGCTCAGCCCATAGATGTCGCCGAATTCGGCTTCTTCGGTCATGGCCGTGCCGGTCATGCCTGCCAGTTTGGGATAAAGGCGGAAGTAGTTTTGGAACGTAATGGAAGCCAGCGTCTGATTTTCGGACTGAATGGTTACATGTTCCTTGGCTTCAATCGCCTGATGCAGACCGTCGGAGTAACGGCGGCCTTCCATCATACGGCCTGTAAATTCATCGATAATCATGACTTTGTCGTCCTTGACGATATAGTCAACGTCCCTGATGTGCATTTTATGGGCGCGCAGAGCCTGATTGACGTGATGAACCAGCGAAACGTTGCCGATGTCGTACAGGCCGCCTTCCTTAATCAGCCCAACCTGCTTTAACAACTGTTCGACATGCTCCATGCCGGCTTCGGTCAGGGTTACGGTTTTCTGCTTTTCGTCCTTTTCGTAATCGGCGTCGGTCAAATGCGGAATAATCTTGTCAACGCTGATGTATTTTTCGGAGGAATCCTCGGCGGCGCCGGAAATAATCAGCGGCGTGCGGGCTTCGTCAATCAGAATGGAATCGACCTCGTCGACAATGGCATAGTTGAAATCGCGCTGCACCATTTCCTCGCGGGAAAACTTCATATTGTCGCGCAGGTAGTCGAAACCCAGTTCGTTGTTCGTACCGTAGATAATGTCGGCATTGTAGGCGGCGCGTCGCTCGTCGTCGTTCTTGCCGTGGACAATATAGTCGACGGTCAGGCCGAGGAAGCGGTAAACCTGCCCCATCCATTCGGCGTCGCGTTTGGCCAGATAATCGTTGACAGTCACGATGTGCACGCCCTTGCCTTCAATCGCATTCAGATAGGCGGCCAGCGTCGCGACCAGCGTTTTTCCCTCGCCGGTCTTCATTTCGGCAATCATACCCTTGTGCAGCACAATACCGCCGATAAGCTGGACGTCATAATGGCGCTGCCCCAGCGTTCTTTTGGCAGCCTCGCGGACGACGGCAAAAGCCTCGGGCAAAATATCGTCAAGCGTTTCACCCTCTTTCAGGCGCCGGCGAAACTCGTCGGTTTTGCCTTTGAGTTCGTCATTGTTTAATTTTTCGATTTCGGGTTCCAGGGCGTTGATTTGCTGAACGATCTTGAACTGTCTTTTGACGAATCTGTCGTTGGCGCTGCCAAAAACAGTGCGGGCGAGTTTACCTAACATTACATTTATACCTTATTATTATTCAAAGCTTCTCTACATTTAGTGTTTTAATCAAATAAAGTCAATACTTTGAACTTAAGTTATAAACTACCGGCAAAAAATACTTGGAATAATTTCCATATCTATTATATAACTATGGAAGTTGAAATTTTATTGGAGGTTTTTAGGATGCGAAACAAATATGTAGCCGCCGCAGCGCTCTCTCTGCTGATGATGAATCCGTTCAATGCCGGAGCTGCCGGCAAAAACGGCGTGGCCGCCGTCGTCAACGGCGAAAAAATTACCGTCGCCGAAATGAAACAGGGTTACGAAGACAACCGTCAGATTAAGGAAAAGGTTTCCTTTGACGACTTTTATGAGAAAGCGTTGGAAATCTATGTTAACGGCAAACTGCTGTATCAGGCCGCCGTTGCCGCCGACGTCCTCGAGACTCCGGAATACAAGCGCGCCGTCGATCAGGCCAAGGAAGAAATCGCCCGCAAGGTTTATCTTGAACAGAAAGTCGACAAGAAAGTAACCGACAAGGCCGTCAAAGACCTGTACAACAAATACAAGTCCGAATTTAAGAGCCAGAAGGAAATTCATGCCAAGCACATTCTGGTTGAAGACGAAGGCACCGCCAAGAAGGTTATTGCCGAACTGGGCAAAGGCAAAAAGTTTGACGATTTGGCCAAGCAGTATTCCAAAGACAACGCCGTTGACCTCGGCTACTTCGTAAAAGACCAAATGGTTCCCGAATTCGGCAATGCCGCGTTTGCCATGAAAAAAGGCCAAACGTCCAAGTCGCCGGTAAAAACCAAATTCGGCTATCATGTCATCGAGGTTCTGGACATCAGAGATTCCAAGCCGTTACCGCTGAAGCAGGTTGAACCCGAACTGAAAGCGATGCTGACCCAGCAGGCTATTGCCGAAGTCTTTACGTCCCTGAACAAAGGCGCCAAGATTGAAAGATTCGATTTGGACGGCAAACCGATTACCGATCCGGTTGTTCAGCTTCAGTAATTATTTTATTACCTTCCCAGCCCTCTCAAACGAGAGGGCTTTTTTTGTATGACAAAAATAAAGGTTGTTCCATTATTGGTAGACAGAAAAAAATGTAGTTTCATTAATAGTTGACTCTTCC
>ERZ857827.196-NODE-196-length-97002-cov-10.081694_pt1 | contig 97002 bp, 90 predicted proteins | sample MGYA00519761_ERZ857827 | MGnify/ENA primary metagenome ERZ857827 (study PRJEB31778, sample SAMEA3449370) | human gut metagenome | biome: human gut; feature: human-associated habitat; material: faeces | place: United Kingdom | collected 2010/2012 ... | reverse complement strand
GTATTGATTAACTTGATGTGATTGATACTGATTGTATTCATCCTCCACGGGGAGTTGAGCGGAGAGCGAAGCTCGGAGCGGGTCACAGCGAATCTATTAATGCTGATTATATTAAATATTATATATAATATATCTATATAGATCCTATTGCTCACTTATAATTATTTGATTATCAATAAGTTACAATATATAACTTGTCTATCCATGGAACACATTTCGCTATTTATTTGCTATATTTGCCCCATGGGTGGGACACATTTCGCTATTTCCTAGAGTAATATATTTTTATGTTGAATTTAATACTATTATTATTGTTATGACTTTTAAAGAAGATATTAAACCTAGTAGAGTTTATAATAAACTTGTAAATGATGTTTGTTATAATGTTGATTGTTTAGAAGAATTTGAAAAACAAAGACTTGTTGTTGCTAATCCTTTTAGTTATAATAAAAGTGCTAGAACTGATATAGTTGCTGAATTTGATAATGGTTATCATCTTAATAAAGAAGTTGGTATTAAACGTAATTTTGTTACTATTGGTATGAGAGTTTGGGATATAATAAGAAAAAATAGATATGCTGTTATTATTTCTTTTATTGGTTATATTGCTGAAAATATTAAATTTAATAGTAATGTTATTTATATTTCTCATGATTTAATTAAAGGTTATGGTTTAGTTAAACCTAATCGTAGAGATTATTATAATGCCATTGCTTATCTTGAAGATGAAAATATTATTAAAAGAACTAATTTACAAAATATTTATGTTGTTAATCCTATTTATATATTTAGAGGTGATGTTAACAAACTTATTAATATTATTAGTGAAGCTAAATTAATAAAAACTTTTGATGATAAAGATAGACTTATAGTTGATAAGTTTGTTTTATTTAAAAATGATACTGATAAAGGTATTGTTATTGCTAATAAAGATTTGTATGCAACTGAAGTTGTAGATATTAGCGAAGATTAAGATGAAGATGTTAATTATGAAAGTAATAGTAGCAATGAAAAAGAAGAAAATAAAAGAGATGAATATGGTTAAATTAATGGCGATAATGAAAATGATGAAGATGGTAATAATAAAGTGTATAAATATAATAATAATGATGATGATGATGATGATAATGATTGAAAAATTGAATGTATTGATGTGATAGTGAGGCTAGTGAGTATAAGGGGTGGGTCATTAAATTGGACTTGACTACCCCCGTCAAGTTCTAGGAGAAAGTAAAGTTCTTGCTGCTCATTATCAACATTAAATACATTGAGATTATTCATCTCATTACATTACTAACTATTAACACTAAACATTATGAAAACAAACAAACCATTGTTGATAGCTGCAATCATACTGATGATGCCAGCTGTCATACTAGCATTGAAAGTAGAGCCAACTAGTGATGAACAGATTACTGCTGTTGTATTTGGAATACTATCGGCTATTGTTAGTTATCTTAGTAGAGATTAATCTCTACTAGATGATGTTGCTCATTATCAACATTAAATACTTTGCAGTTGAAACGAAACAACTGTCAGTAATGCTACTGGTTAGCGTAATTAAATACTTAATAGTCATGCCAGACGTTAAAAATTTTGCACAAGCTGCACAAGGTGCTGCTGCTCCTGAGAATGTTAACGTAGTTAATCCAACTACTAGTGTTAACCAACCTGTTCAACCTACTGTTGATACAGATAACCAAAATTCTGCGCAAGTGGAAACCATTGATGATGTTGTTAGACGCATCTGTACTGATGGTCATAGTTATGTAATGACTACTGTTATTACTAATATTGATTGTCAAGAACGTACAGGTCGTAATGGCAATTCTTATCTCAATGCGTTTGTTACTATTGCTAGTCCTGTCAAAGGTGCTCAAAGTATGCCTGATGGTACACATCGAATGGGTATGCTTGGTGCTGTTCAGATGCCATTCAATCAGATACTGCTTGTAATGCGCAAAGACAAGTTCTACGGTAGATTTGTCAACTATGTTGGCGAGGCTGCTGAAGCTGGTTTTGCTAGTATGTATCTGACTGGTGTTGCTGTCAAAGTTCTTTGCCAGTTTGTACCTGCTGGTGTACAAGACCGTAACCCATTTACTCGTAAAGACAATCTTTACAATGTTGTGGATTATGATAGATATGTATATCATATTGTAGGTATCGAACAGTCTACTGACTCTGTTCTTGTTGGTGCATATAATGTACTTATCAAGCAAATTATGGATGATGCTCGTGCTGCCATTGCTGCCAAGCGTGAGGCTAAAGCTAAAGCGGCTAGTTTTGTTGCTACTGCAATGAGTGATGACGATATGCCATTCTAATGAACATGGTGCTACTGACCTTCGGGTTGGTAGCACTGATGTTATCAACAATAGTTTTGTTGATGCTGTTGCTAGTATTCAACATGGAAATGCTCATCATCAACATTAAATATATTGCAGCAAACGAACTTAACAGTCTGATAAGACTTGTCAATCATGAACTAGCTGCAAGTTCTGATAAGTCTTGTCCTAATATTAAACATCATGAAAGTACATCGTATTATTACTACTATTGAAGTTGAGAATGATAATTCTATTACTTCTGTTGAAGTTACTAATCTTCATCCTACTAATGCTGATATTCCTCTTGCTGTTACCAATATAACCACTAATGGTAGTGCTGATGATATAACAAAAGTATATGATAGTGTTAATAAGAGTAGACTTGGTATTGCTGGTAAATTAAAAGGTATCGCTCGTATTATTAATGATAGTCTTGATGATTACGAATGTGGTATATTTGGTCGAGATTATAACGATAGCGATACCCTAGAATCAGCGAAAGATATTGCTGGCAATATTGCTATTAATGATGATAAGACTAGTTAAGCTAGTAAGCTTACAACAACTCATCTTGTGAAACAAGATGATGTTGGTATGACTGTCGTGACTGGTATTGATACTGCTCTAACTCAAAGTGGAGTTCGTGGAGAATCTCCTATTGAGCCTGATGGTACTAGTAAGACTAGTTAAGCTAGTAAGCTTATGGCTGCTGTTGCTTGCAACAGTAGCCACCGAATGACCCATGATGTTGAGCTTAGCTATACTAATATTAATAATGCTAATAGTCATGGATAAACCTCCGTGTTAATGAATGCTAAAATAATCAAGCTAAATTTGGTAATGTCAAACATCCTACTATATTTTAAACTAGCTATGCTAGCAAGCTAGCTTGCAATAGCATAAACGCTAGTTTAAAATACAGGTGTAGTAATGTTTAACTTACTGAATATTAGCTAGTTGTTTCATCATCCATCCTCCACGGGGAGTATACCCATGAATTTAGCTATATATTAATTTAGTTATAATTACAGTTATTAACAATTAGAGCTAGTCATGCTTATACTACTAGTGATACTAGTAGTATAGGAATTAGTGAGGCTTCAGAACTTGCTCCACAAGTTCTTCGGGTTAGCATTACTAATCGAGCTCGTCATGATGATAATCATGATGATAATCTTGATAGTATTCGTCATGACGAAACTAATGGAGATAGAACTAGTGATTACTGATATTGTTAATGATATTGCTAGTGATATTGGTCATGGAGATTTACTCTCATAACATTTTGTTATACTGATATTGGTCATGGAGATTTACTCTCATAACAAAAAGTTATAGAGGTGAAATTAGAGGTGACGAGAGGTATTGAATGTGGAGAAAGAGGATATGGAGATGAAAGTGGTGAATGTGGATTTCGTGGAGAATGAGATGGTGGAGTTGGATGTGGTTCAAATAGGGTTAAATTGAGGTTGATGGTGGAGTTGAGAGTGATTGTGGTGGAGATGAATGTGGAGATGAGTGTGGAGATGGTCATGCTAAACGAACTAGTCCCGCTGCCATTCCTCTTCCTCCTCTTCATCCTATTAATACCACTCTTCCTAATCAATCTAACCCTATTGTTCCAACTCCTTTTCTTTCTCTCTCATTCTCTCCTATAACCATTAGTTATATCTTCATAATCATTAGTTACAACATTAGTCATATCTTCATAATCATTAGTTATATCTTCATAACCTTTCGTTATATCTTCATGACCATTAGTCATAACCATTAGTCATAACCATTAGTTACAACCTCTAGTCATATCTCCATAACTTCTAGTTATATCACTATCAGTTTCAGTCATAGCATCATCATTATCATCTCATTGACGTTCGTCATGACGATTAGTCATACAATCGTTATTAAGACTAGCTCTAACAGTATTACCAAGTCTAATAAGACTTCTAGTCATAATTACTAACAGCATTAGTTCTAGTTAATAATAGCACTATTAATACTATCAGTATTATAATGACTATTAATACTAGTCATGCTAATATTGCTGGTGGTATTACTAATGATATTCTTAATATTCTTGATATTACTGATTCTCTTTATACTAATGATACTCTTGATACTGTTGATGTTTATTATACTCGTGGTAAGTTAATTCCTATTGCTATAATGATTTTAGTTATTTTAATATAGCTATTGATTATTAGTTAGAATTATAGTATAAATAAATTATAATATATTTGGAGTATTATATTTAATTATTATATTTGTCGTGTTGTTCAGTAGAGTAATATTGCTACTGATAATAATATTAATCTTAAACTTATAAGTGTTATGGTAAATTTTGATAATGTTACTAGTAATGTTCAATCTAAGCCTAGAAAGAAAACTATGGCTGAAAGTTTAGAAGAAGCTAAACAAGAAGGTAAACTTGTTGTTCCTGAAGAAGATACACAAGTTAATGCTGTTGTTAGTAGTGAAACTGTTCAGCCTAAGAATAAAGCTAGGAAGAAGAAACAAAGTAAAGTTCGTAAACAGGAAGAACAAACTACTGTTGTTAGTCAAGCTAATGAAGATAATGATTTTAAAGATGCTAAGACTGATAAACGCGGTGTTCCTGTTGGAATTAATGTTCCTCAACATATTCTTGATGTAGTTTGTATTGTTAAATTCAATGCTGCATTTAGGCGTCATACTTCTCTTAATATTCTTCATGCTCTTGAAGATGATGGAAGAATATGTAATTCTAAAGGTGCTTATGTTGACTTCTTATGGAATAAGTTTAGAGTTACTGCTGATGGTGGACTTCGTAGAGAATATAGATATACAGATGATTTATTCATTGATGCTTTAGTTAAAGCTCATGCTGATGTTGCTAGTGATAGTCAGCGAGTTATTGGTATTATGATTGATACTGAAACTGAACTTTATAAAAAGAATAAAGATTCTGAAGCTAGCTAAGTTTGTAGTATAGACTCCCCGTAGAGGATGGATAGTGCTGTTGAGCTTGTTAAAGCTAATTCTCATTTGCCTGCCATTTTTATCCATTTTGTTTATTGGGTTTGTTATAGTTAACACGTTGATGATAACTATCCTCTACTCGGAGTTTATTTTATATATAAAGATATGGAAAGAACTGATATTTATTTTGTTGAAGATGATACATATTTCAATAATAATGTTGAAGGTGTTGAAATTCATGCAGAATGTCTAAGTCAAGATTTTGACGATATTGCTTGGGAACCAATAGTTGATGATAGTCCTATTGTTGACCCTGAAAATGATGTTTTTGGTTATTATGATTAAATAAATAAAATTATGGAAAATATTAATATTAAAGTTATTCTTGATGAAGTTTTTGGTAAATCTTGTAATAGTATTGCTTGTGATACCCTGTAAATATAAAGAAGATTGCGAACTTATTAATAAATTCATTAATGATATTAAAGATAAAGGTTTATCTCCAGACCAATATGTTAGAGGTTTAGCTTTATTTGTATGTGTTCTTAAAGAACAAAAATATATTAATGATTTTGGTAAAACTCAAGAAGATATTATTAAACTTGCTACTGAAGATGGATTTGAACTTGATTGGCTTATTAATCGTTGGGATAGTATAATTGAAGATAAAGATATTCTTAAACCTATTATTGCTGTTTTTCCTAAATATGCTAAAGATATGATTATTAATATTGTTGAAGCTAATACTGAAATTAATAATTTGATTGCTCAACATATTATTGATACTTCTAATGCAGAATATAAGGAAATGATTAAAATGGTTAATCAATCTGTTGATAATAATAAACAAGAGAATAAGTTTAAGAATTTTAGCGATGATGAAATTTATGCTGAACTTAAACGTAGAAAAGCAAATAAATCTGCTAAATAATCCCACATAAGTTTTTGATTTTATTTCTAATACTACTGTTTGTGAAGATAGTAGTATTGTTTCACTTGCTGATGATGGAGGAATTGAACTCCGAAACTATGATATTGCTATTATCCGTTTTAATTTCTAATTGTAACTTTTGTAATAGTACGGTCTGTGAAGATAGTGCTATTAATATTTATCATAGTCCAAGTGTGTTATGTCATATTTGATTTGGTATTAATGATGTTATTATTGATTGTGAAATTAGTAATAACAATGTATGTGTCAAACATTTCGTTTATATGATTTCATATTTGTAGATGTGCCTAGTATTGTCTGTGAAGATGGTACTAGGCTTTTTAGTATGTATATTATTAACTTTAAATATATAATTAAAATGGATAATTATGATTCTTTTATTTTTGATGGTCTATTAGATAGATACATTGAAGAACAAGCTAAGTTTAAAAAAGGACAAGTAGTTTATATGGAATATACTTATCAATATCATAATCAAACTAAACTTGGTGTTTGTGTTGGTATTGTAACTGGCGTTGGGGTTACTAAAGCTGAACGTACAATAGGCAATAATAAATATATTGATTATCCTATTGTATATACTGTAACTCACGCTAAAGGTGTAAGTTATAATGTTAGTGAATGTAAACTTGGTTCTGTTGCTGAACATATTCTTAAAGAACGTCTTAAACGTGATGGTAAGAATAATGAACAGAATAATGAGGCTGCTACAAATGACTAGCTATTTACGTTCATAACATATTCATAGATATGATTCTTTTGCCCTCTGTTGAATTTTCATATATAATCTGATTAATCTATCACGATTAATATTGAGTTCAATACAGGGCAAAAGAACTAGCTAATAAATGTTAAACTAAAAATTTAATACAGTTCTGTTATGAATTATGTTGCTTATAAGAATATTGATGGTACTATTACATCTGGATTTAAAGTTAAACTTTATGATATAGTTACTTTGAATACTGGCTATTGGAAAGATAAACTTGCTATTGTTCTATATATTAATGAAGATAAAAAACAAATTAAAGTTCGTATTATTGAATGTGGTATGAATTTAACTCTTAAAGTTAAAGATGTTCAATTTGTTAATCATAATAATAGAACTGCTGCTCGTTCTTATATTGATTTATGTAATAAACTATCTAAAGCCTTTCGTGATAGATATACTGATAAACATTATATAAAAGATAATTGGTTTACTGATGAGTTTATTATTAATGATATAACTGCTGATACTATTGCCAAAGGTATTGGTCAATATATTACTAATACTGATAGTGATAGGTATTCTGTTAGTGCTATTATGTGGCTTAGTGATATTAAAGATTATATAGATGCTTTACTTAAATATGGTGATTTTGATTTTGTTGCTAAGGCATTTAAAATCTATAATATTACTGGTACTAGATTTGAACTTATTCGTAAACTTTATCATTATTTTTATGATTGAAAATGTTATTGATAAACTTAATAAACTTAATGATAATATTAAAGCGAAAGTTTAATGACTAGCTTGCTTCCATCCTCTACGGGGAGTCGCCACGGAGCGTAGCGCAGTGGCTCTACTAATCTTACTATTATTGAACTTATTATAGTTTTAACTATTAAATATAATTGTTTTATTAATCTTTAAAAATGTAAAGTACTTATGAAAAAGTATGATGAAGTTTCTGTTGTTCGTCAACTTAATAATGTTGATGCTGTTATTGGAATCAATCCTGCTAGTAAAGTTATTAAAGTAGCTAAAAATAGCGCTATTGGTAATGGAACTAGTGGTAAGATTGATTTTCTTTCTCATTATTGTGGTTATTATCTTGAATATGTTGATGTTGTTCAACAACAAAAAGAACGTAATGAAGAAATTGCTGCTAAGAAAGCTGCTAAAAAGGCTGCTCGTAAAGCTAAATTTGCAGAGGATAATACTTTTAAAGGTATTACTCGTGCTGTTGATAAACGTATGCGTACTATTAAAAGAAAGTAGTATGCTATGGTTAGCTTTAAATTCTCATTTGGAGTTGTAGGTAAATCCAAAGAGAAAGGAATAGTCAATAAATATGTTATTATAGTTGCTAAATGTGAAGGTATTATTAGATATATTGATGGTACTTATAAAGTAGAATACAATGGCAAACTATATAGCATTACAGGTGAAAGTTACAGAACTAAAGGAAAGAAAGTTGTTTATGCTCGTCGATTAGATGAATATAATCATAGAATTAAAATTATAAGAGATAGTGAAAATAGAAAAACTGTTGACACTAGATTTTATATTCCTTTTGCTGCTGGACTTATAGCTAAAGGTAAAATTGTTAAAATGCCTTTTGCTAAGGAATTGTTTCATATTACTACATGTTATAATCGTGGTGATAGTGAATCTACTATTTTAGCTTTTCAAGAATGGAAAGAATATGAAGATAAAGTTAAAAATAATCTTATTGATGTAAACAACGAATTGTAATGATTGGTAATCTTAATATTGCTAATAGTAATAGAAAAGATACTAACATTAAGTTTACTAAAGACCAAGAAATAGCTGTGCATGAACTTATTGAGTTTCTTGCACAGCCTTGGGATGATAAGAAATATATTAATGCTCTTTGTGGTGCTGGAGGTACAGGTAAGACATTTGTTATTAAATATGTTATTAATAACTGCAAATGGTCTGGTGGTGTTATAGGCTGTGCTGCTCCTACACATAAAGCTTGTAGAGTTCTTAGTAATTCTATTGGTGGAAAAGAAGTTAATACTATTCAATCATTATTTGGTTTTAGACTTGATGTTAATATTGAAAATTTTGACCCTGAAAATCCTGCCTTTAATCCTGTTGGAAAAGATAAACTAGATGGTCTTAAAGTTTTAATTATTGATGAAGCTTCTATGCTTAATGCTAAACTTGTTAAGTATATTAGTAATAAATGTAAGAAGCTTCAAATTAAAGTTATAATGCTTGGTGATTCTAGTCAACTTTTTCCTGTTAATGAGAAAGCTAGTCAAGCTTTTCTTATTGCTAGTAATACTTATTATCTTAAAGAAGTTGTACGACAAGGAGATAATAATCCTATTAGTAAACTTCTTAAACTTCTTCGAGAAGATATAGATAATAAGAATGGATGGAGATTTCTTGATTATATATCTAAAAATAGACAAGATTATAATGAAGAAACTAAAGGATTTTATGTTTGTGGTCAAACTGAATTTTCTGATTTAATTGATACTTGTTTTAATGATGAAGAATATACTAAAAATATTGATTTGTATCGTATTATAGCTTATACTAATAGTCGTGTTGCACAATGGAATAACCATGTAAGACATATGATTATTCAAGATGCTGATAAAAGTCTTATTACTCGTAATGATTTAATAATGAGTTATACTACTGTTGTTAATGTTTTTAATGATATTATTATAAACAATAGTGAAGAATATATTGTTAAAGATATTGTTGATACAGTTGATAATGATTATGAGTTTAAAGGATTTCTTATTAAGTTTCAAGCTATTCATGGTGGTGCTATAACTCAACCTTTATTTGTTATTGACCATTATGATAAGTATACATTTCAGATGTATTATAAGAAGTTGACTAGTCTTATTGATGATGCTAAAAAAGCTAGTAGTTCTGAACGTGGAAGTAAATGGAAACAATATTTTGATTTTAAACGTAAATATCTTATCGCTTGTAATATTACGAATAGTAATGGTAGGATTTTATTTAGTAGAGATTTAGATTATGGTTTTGCAATTACTTCTCATAGAGCACAAGGTTCTACTTATAAAAATGTATTTGTAGATATTAACGATATGATTTATGATAAATATGGTCATCCTTATACTGATAGAGATGAAATGCTTCGTAGATTGTATGTTGCTTGTTCTCGCGCTAGTAATCAATTAGTATTATCTTATGGCAAGTAAAACTGTTGACGAATATATTGATTGTGCTAGATGTCCAAATCGTATATTTAATACAGGTAAATATATACAAGGTGGTAGAGGAAGTATTCATGGAGATATTGTTTTCCTATTTCCTAGAGGTGATAGAGTTTATTGTGATGATTATCAATTATTCACTGATATTGGTAATCTTTACGATGAATACTCTAGACGAAATAACACTGAAGATGTATATATGACTTATAGTATTAAATGTGCTTGTTCTAATAATTATAATACATATCTTACTGCTATTGATAAATGTCGTAATATTCTATGGAAAGAATTAGCTAGAATTAATTACAAATATCTATTTGTATTTGGTGATGCTTATCGTAGTATTAGTGATAATCCAATTCCTAGATTTATGGCTACTGGCGGTAAATATGTATTTAGTAATTATTCTCCTCTTATTAAATTTAAAGATGATAATCTTTATCATATATTTAAACAGCGTTTTGCTGATGATGTTAATTGGGTTAATCAAAATAGAAATAACTATGGATTAAATTATATAAATGATTAATTGTATAGCTTATGATGTTGAAGTTTTAAGAAATTTCTTTTCTGTTACTTTTGTTAGTATTAATAGTTATCTTAAAGTATTTAAAGATTGTGTTAATGCTGATAATAAAGCTATTCCTTTAGTTCAAAAACTATCTGTTGAAGAAATTAAAGCTCGTCTTAAAACTGTTGAAAAACATAGTTTTCATATAACAGATAAAGATGATAGTCAATTACTTTCTATGATAGATTATATTAATAAAACTAGATGTTATAAGGATTCTAATGGAAATATTATTCGTACTGACTTGTATGGATTTAATAATTTCAATTATGATAATCTTATGATTGCTGCTTTACTTAGTTTTTATATGCGTACGAATAGTACGAAAGAACTTATTAATAAGTTATATGAAACTAGTAAAACTATTATTTCTAGTCAAGATGATAAAGATAAATTTAAAACTGATTTTTATCTTAATAGTCTTAGAAAATATAAACTACCATTTACAGGTATTGATGTAATGCGTATATTTGCTCTTAATAAAGCAAGTGTAGTTGTAGATAGTAAAACAGGTGAACGTAAACCTGTTCCTAAAGGTTTAAAGCAAACTTCTATTAATCTTCAATGGTATGAACTTCTAGAATATGAACTTCCTAATATTAATGAAAAAGAAGCTGAACTATATAATGAAATTCCTAGTCTTAAAGGAATGAATGTTAAACAGCTTAATAAACTAGTAGATAAATGGGATAGATTTATTCTTGATGAATATATTGAACCTATGATGTATTATAATCTTAATGATGTTTTCATTGTAGCTGAAATAGTTCGTCTTTATCCAGAAGAAATTAAATCTCGTTATGCTATTAGTAAAGCATATGATGTTGATGTTCTTAATTCTAGTCGTAGTAAAACTGCTGATATTCTTTTTGAGAAATTTTATAGTAAGTTTAGTGGTCTTGCTCCTGAACAATGGAAAGGTAAGAAAACTGAAAGAACTGCTATGAGTTTTAAGAAAGTTATTTTTCCTTTTATTAAGTTTAAAACTAAAGAACTTCAAGATTTACTTGATAAACTATATAAAACTACTATTTATAGAGTTAATAAAGATGCTTTTAGTGAGAACGTTAAAATTGGAAATGTAACTTATACTGTTGCAACTGGAGGTTTACATAGTCAAGATGTTCCTATGGAGTTATATTCAACTACTCCTTATGGTGATTACTTAACTCCATCCTCCACGGGGGGTAAACCTTTTACCATTTATCATTTTGATGTTGCTAGTTTTTATCCTAGTATAATAGGTGTTCATAAAGTTGCTCCTTCTCATATTGATACAAATGCTTTTTGTAATTTAATTAGTTGGATGAAACAAAAACGTGTTGATGTGAAACATAGTGAAGAAGAATACATAGATGGTATTGCTAAAGATATTCTTGCTTTAGTTTTAAAGATTGTCATAAATAGTATTTATGGTAAATTGGGTATATTCAATGCTCAAATAAAATTCCTCTAATTGCTGGAAACTCGTGAAGATAATAGTGCTACAACATAGTTTGAAAAGACAAGTGTGAATGCTAGAAAAACTATTATTATATGACAATCAGCAGCCAAGACTCTAAATAATGATGGAAATCATAATATGAGTAAGGTTCATCGACTAGTCGAAAGACGTACTGTTAAATAATGTTATATTTAATGGGAAATGGGGAATAATCACCAAGATATTTCGTAACTTTATTATGTTATTAATTTTAAAATAAATAAAGTTATGGTTACATTTAATTTTAAATCTCCTAAAACTATTGGTGGAGAAAAAACAGGTAAAGTTGGTAGACCAAAAGGTTGTAAATTGGTAAATAAAGTTCATAGAGATGGAGAATCTCAAAAAAGATTTGGATATCGAAGTGCAACTACTAGTCAAAACAAAAATAAACAAACTCCTTTAAGCCATGGTTATCATTTAGAAGATTATGATAGACAGTGTATGTATTTACATTATTATGGAGATGAAGATAAACCTTTTTATGTTGGTCAAGGTACTTTACAAAGAGCATTTGTATTTTCTGGTAATAGACGAAATTCTCGTTATAATGAAAAGGCTATTAATATTGATTTAATTAAAGTTGAAATTGTAGAAATTGATATTACTCCAGATAGAGGAGTTCAACTTGAAAAAGAATTAGTAGCTAAATATAAATTAATTGAAGACGGTGGTACTCTTACTAATATTATTAGAGGAGGTAGAGGTGGAAGTTTAGGGTCAGGTAGTAATAATCCTAACGCTAAGCCTGTTATTCAATTAAACATTTATGGAGAATTTATAAAAGAATGGGGGTCTGTTATAGAAGCTGCTAAAGCTCTTCAAATAGACAGTTCAGCTATTGCCAAATGTTGTCGTCATGTTCCTAAATATAAACGGGCTGGAGGATATGTTTGGGAATATAAAGAAAATTATGGTGATTAAAGATATAGTCAGCCCTTAATTGAAAGATTAAGGATATGCGTTTGAAAAAGGAGATTTATATGACCGTCTTGCTGTTCTTAAAGTTACTGTTAATGGACAACTTATGCTTCTTATGTTATGCGAGGCTCTTGAACTAGATAATATTCATATTATTAGTGCAAATACTGATGGTATTATGGTTAAAGTTTATATTGACCAAGAAGATAAATTTAAAGAAATTACTACTTGGTGGCAAGATATTACTGGTATGCAAGCTGATAGCGATGTTGTTCATAGTCTTATAGCTCGTGATGTTAATAATTATATTACTCAATTTAGGTCTAAAGGTGAACTTAAAATTGAATCTAAAGGTGCTCTTAATCCTATGATGTATTCTTTAGATTTAACTAAAGGTTATTCTATGCCTATTGTTGCTCAAGCTATTGAAAACTATTTTCTTAAGAATAAACCTGTAATGGATACTCTTCAAGAAGCTACTAATATTCTTGACTTTTGTCTTACTCAAAATGTAGGTAAACAATTTCATGTAGAAGAAACTAAGATTGAAAATGGACAAGTTACTCATGTTATTTGTCAAAGATATGTTAGGTTTTATGTTTCTAATAGAGGTTATATTATTGAGAAAGTTCATAACGATAATGGTTCTCGTAGTAGAATGGCAGCTGGTTCTGTTGTAACAGTTATTAATAGTCTTGATGATAAAGATATTTCTCTTAGAGATATTAATTTTAAATTTTATTATCAAGAAGCTATGAAGATTATTAATCCTATCAAACTTAAAATTTCTCCTAAAGGTAAAGGTAAAAGTAAAATTAAAAAATATAGTGGTATGTATAATCCTATTTTTAATGAAGATGATTTTGGATGAGAAATATAGTTGAAGAAACTTATGATAGACTAATTAATAAATGGGGTTCTAAAGAATATAAAGGTATTGGAACTATTAATTGTGTTCCGCCTGTTGATTATTGTGAAATTATAAGTAGAATTATTAGTCTTATGAGAAATAAGAATGATAATATTAAAATACTTATTGTTACAGATAATTGGAAAAGAAGAACTGAAATTGTTGATGGTCTTAAAAATCATAATATAAATATAGATACTATTAATATTCTTACTCATACTTATGTTAATAGTAGATATAATTATAGTTATGATATTTCTATTGTTGTTGGAGTTAATGAATGGAATCTTTCTTGTAATACAGTTTTTAATCATGCTAGATTTAAACTTATGATTTTAACTGAAAAAACTATTGATACTTCTACATTAACTAAGATTTATAATAATATTCCACCTATTAATAATATTCTAAATTCTAGTGGTATGCGAGCCATACTCCCCGTAGAGGAACACAGAGAGCAGATTTTATTTACTAGTCAAGATGATATTACTAATTACGATAAATATACTGAATATATTACTCAAACTATTCAAGTATTTGGTAATCTTGATAATATTAAATGTGCTCGAAATGGTACTCAAGATGGACGTAGTGCTATTCAATATATTACAGAAATAGCTGAATATAATGGATGGAGTGCTGATATGGATATGACTAATCCTTTTAGTAAACAAATTGATGAATGTTATAATCCTCTTGTTCTTGCTGAACGAGTTAAGACTTTTTATAATATTGTTCGTGAACGTATGCTTATATGTTCTGATAATGTTTGTAAGCTAGAAAGAATAGTTGAAATTATTAAAGATAATCCTGATAAACGATTTCTTATTATTAGTAAGAGAGGTGAATATGCTGCTACTGTAACTAAATATATTAATGATAAATTAGGTGAAATTTGTGGTGATTATCATGATAAAATTGAGGATAAAGTTCTAGTTGATAGTAATGGTATTCCTGTTTTGTACAAGTCTGGAAGCAAGAAAGGACAGCCAAGAATAATCAAATCTAAGGCTATTTCCACGCTGAATTTGAAGTCTTTTAATGATGGCTTATTAAGAGTATTATCTATAAAAAATAATTCAACTGACAGCCTAGAAACAAGCGTAGACGAATGGATTTTAACCTCACCTTTATGTGATACCATAGATGAACTTATTTATCGTTATAATAATGTTAATTGTAGTCAATCAAAACTTAAAGTACATAAACTTTATATAGCTGGTACTATTGAGGAAGCAAGTCTTAAAAAGGAAAAGGTATCAGTTAACCATGAAGTTATACAGAATGTTAATTCTGATATTAGTGCTCAAAATTTTGATGATATTGTTTGTTAGTATAAATATAATAGTTACATTTGTTGTGTAATCAAAATCGCTCTTTGATAGAATGGACGAAGATAAAGAAGTTAAAGTTAATGATACTACTGTTGCTGTTAGTAATAGTGGTATTGAAAAACAACATGGTGTTCAACATTCTGTTGCTCCATATCAGCTTAATTATATGAGTGAAGCTGAAATTGCAAGTCTTGAAGTATTTATCAAACGTGTTATGCGTAGTGATAAATGTGGTATTAAGTCTGTTGAAGATGGTCTTGCTATTGCAATGAGAGCTAAAGACCTTAGACTTCCATTTTCTACTTGCATTGAACATATTCATGTAGTTCAAGGTAAAACAGGTGTTGATGTTCACATTATTAAGGCATTACTTGTCAAAGGCAGCGTGAGTTGGGAAAAAGTAGATAATTATCGCGCTCTGTACGAATATACAGATGGCTTTAATGCTTATGATGAAGATAAACTTCCATCTGACTGTATTAAGTGTCTTACCCCCAAAGAGGCACAAACTAAAAATGCAGAAGATAAAGACCATGAACATATATATGTTTATCCTGTTAAATACTATAAAGATTATAATGGTAATATATATAAAGAATATCAACTTAATGGTAAGTTTGAAATAGCTACTAATACTGCTGAAGCTAAACAAATTGCTTCTACTGGTAAAGTTCCTGTTTATAGAATACCTGCTGTTCCTATTGATTATATTACTAGTTATCGTTTTTATCGTAAAATTGGAGAACGTAATATGGTTGCTACTGGTGAGTTTACTTATAAAGATGCTATTGTTGCTGGATGTTTTGAAAAAGATACTTATAAGAAATATCCTAAAATAATGATAAGTCATAGAGCATTTGTTTATGGTGCTCGTGAAATTGCTAATGATTTAATTATGGGCTGTTTAAGCACAGAAGAATTAAAGACTATGCAAGGTATTGATTTGAGTAATGAAGATATTATTGATATTACTGAAATTCAATAACATAAACAAACTAGAGAAATTATTATTAAACAAAACAGTCGTATGACTGATATTATTCACTTTTTAAATAATTATAATTATGAAAGACTTTAAGAAAGGTTTGAGTTTTGGTATGGGTATTGTTAATGCTGGTCAAAGAGCAGTTAGTGAAGAACCTGAATTGGTAGTTGTTTCTACTCCCGGTAGTTTCCGTATGACTGCCCAAGTTTCTAAAGCTCTCGGCATTGCTCATGGTGAATATGTAATGTTCATTAATAACTGTGCAAATATTGATAATGCTATTATCAATAAAGTACCCGAAGTTGTTGCTTTCTGTGAAGAACAAGGTTTGGATATTGAATCTCCCGAAGCTGCTATGGCTGTTCATGCTGAATTTGATATTTGGGCTTTGGCTAAAGGTATTGCTGAATTAGACAAGAATGGTAATCCTTGCACTACTCGTGTTCGTATGACTAAGAATGATAAAGTTAAGTATGTTAATACTTACTTCCAAGAAACTCTTGAAGGTGCTTTATCTTCTTCTAATGAAGAACTGAAATCTGCTCTTACTCGTGAAGGTATTACAGAAGATGAACAGAAAGAACTTTTGATTAGCTGTATTCAAGGTGATGAAGTTGCTAAGATTAAAGGTTCTAAATGTGCTAATACTGCTGCTTTGTCTGGTATTGGTGTAACTCTTAACTTTACTGATTCTAATGTTTGGAAACAGTTGAAAGCTGATATGACTGATGAAGAAGCTGCTTCTAAGAATCGTGTTTATACAGTAGATATTGATAACTTGCAAGAAGCTGTTGTTAATAACGGTCATAAAGATATTGTTGTTAAGATTGCAATGCTTACCGAATATAAAGATGAAGAACCTATTCGTATCGGTAAGAAAGCTGAAAAAGAAGAAACTGCTGAATAATCAAATCTTCGTCCTAGAAATATAGTATCTTGAACATAGAGCTGCATTGTTAGTATTGCTAATAGTGCAGCTCTTATTTTATCTAATAATTCTTTTAATTACTTTAATTATGTCGACAGAAAAAGAAATTAAGAATGAAGCTGCTGTTGCAGCAAGTGCTGAACAAACTGCTAATGCAGAAGTACAAACTCCTAAAAAACGTAGAGGTAGAGGTATTAATAACGATTTACGTGATGTAACTCGTAAAAAGTTTGATGAACGTACTGATTGTAATAAAGCTAATGGCTTGTTTATTGGTCATCTTGAAGATGTTAAAGTTGATTGGGCTACACTGAAAGATGATGTTCAAGGTATGCCTTCATTTGCTGGTATGAGTATTCCTTATCTTACATTTACTTTTGCTAGTAATCATGAAAATATCAATGAACGTCGTTATGTAACTCAACGCCTTCTTCCTGCTGAAAGTAATGTTGAAACTATTCCCGGTGGTAAAGGTGATTGGAAAGTTGATAACATTTTCCGCTTTATGAAACATATATATAATGTATTTGTTCTTAAAGGTCGTGATTTAACAGAAGAAGAAATTGATGCTCTTACTTTGCCTTTTGAAGATTTTGATGAAAATATGCAGTATGTACCTGTTGAAGCTGAGGAAGTTATAGCTGGTTATAAGACTGTGTTTGAAAATTATGTTAAGTTACTTAACAATAATGGTAAGCCTGTTTATAATGATGCTAAAGGTAAACCTATTACTATTTGGATGAAGCTTCTTCGTTTCGTTAAGAATGATGGTAAATGGCGTGCTGTTGTTGGAAGTAAATCTTCATTTGGTGATTTAGGATTTCCTACATTTATCAATGATGGAGTTATTGAACTTTATAAAGAACAATCTGCTCCTAGTTTGCATATTGACCCTTATAAAGAAAGTATTGTTTATCAAAAATCTGCCGAACAAGCTAAACAACCAAATGTTGCTATGCCTGGTGTTGGTGTAATGCCTGGTGTTCAAACTGCTACTCCTATAAATCCTGTTAGTGGATTTAATGGCGGTGGAGATTTTAGTCCATTTGGTGGTGGTAATGATGCTGCTGGTGCTTTTGTTAATCCAACAGGAGATTTGCCATTTTAAAAAATTAAAGTTAGTTAAATAGTTGTATGTAAGAGGATTGGGTACTATTTTAGTACCTAGTCCTCTTTTTTTATATGTTCACGATAAAGGTCAAATTAGAAATATTATGAAAAGAAATATTAGTAATACTATTTTAACTAAAGATTATATTTTCTCTAAAGTTAGTCAAATTACTATTTTTAGCACTTATACTGGAATTAATGTTGAAGATATACAACATTGTATAGATACAGGAGAATTTATATCTAGTCCTTTTCGTGAAGATACTCATCCTAGTTTTGGTTTTAGATATGATAATAGGAATAAACTTAAAGGAAGAGATTTTGCTGGATATTGGTGGGGAGATTGTATAGATGCTGCTGCAACTGTACTCTCTGAAATTGTTCATAAGCAAATTGATATTTCTATTAAAAGTCAATTTCTATTTGTTCTTAAACATATTGCTTATACTTTTAGAAATATTATTTATGGACAAGATAAAGATGAAAACAACGATTATAATATTGCTAGGGCTATTAGTAATGTACGTAATCATAAACCTATTATTGAACTTGTTACTCGTCCGTGGAATAATTTAGATGCTAAGTATTGGGGACAATTTGGTGTTAATCTTAATTTTCTTAATACTCATTTTGTTTATCCTGTTGACCAATTTTATATTAATCGTTCAACTAATCCTATTCCTAAATATTTTTACGATAAAGATAAAACGGATTTATGTTATGGCTACGTTCTTGGGCAAGATAAAAGAGGAATAGTTAATGTTAAACTGTATTTTCCAAATAGGAATAAGAAAACTGAAGTTAAGTTTATAACTAATAGTAATACTATTGAAGGAGTTATTAATCTTGAATTAGATAATTATGACGTTATTATTATAACTAAATCTACTAAAGATAGATTAAGTCTTGAATGTTATCTAAAAAGTATTAATCATTCCATCCTCTACGGGGGGTCTACCCTTGAGTCTAAGGCTATTGGTGTTGTTAATATTCCACATGAAACTTATAAACTTCGTCAAATTGAATATGATTGGCTTCGTAGTAAACTTAATCGGAATGGTTTTCTTATTAGCCTTATGGATAATGATAGAACTGGTCTTATGGAAGCTGTAATTCTTAAGAATGATTATGATATTATACCTATTATTATTCCTAAAGAACTTGGTGTTAAAGATTTTGCGGAATTGAGAAGTAGTTATTCTATAAATGTTATTAATGAATTAACTCAACAAGTTGTTAAATATATAGAAGATAATTATGGAGAAGAAACTGAATTTACTTGGGATACGGAAGAAAGTAATACTTTGCCATACTAAAAGTTTAGCTGGTGTTACCTATACTGTTATGCGTCCAATTACTGAAGAAGATGAACAAGATCTTGATAAGTGGGAATATCTTAATATAGATAATAAGCGTATTGATAAAAAAAATATTTATTGTTATGGAGAAATTAATCTATCTTCTAATGATGACGTTGAATATATCAAAAAGTTTAGCTTACTTGATACTGATAATGGTGGAACTATTCATAGTAATTTTAATTATCAAGAAGGTTATGCTCTTATTGAAGGAATAGCTAAAACTTATCCTACATTTGATATTATTGAATGGTTTAAATATAATCATTGTCTTATAGGTAAGCCAGCTCGTATTATTATTTATAAATGTAAGAAAGAAAATCTATGATAATAAAAGGATATGAAGAAAAGCTAGATGATAGAGATATTAGATATATTAATTATGTTATTGATAAATCTACAATGGCTGATGCAATTGAATCTTATATTAAAGATTTAGATTGTACTATTATTTATCCTGATGGTTCTCGTCCTAGACAAACTATTAATTATGGTTATCGTATTACTCTTTCTAGTATTGAATATATTCTTGATAAACTTTATCTTGTTCTAGAACATCATCCAGAAAAAGCTCAAAGTTATATTGATTATCGTAATACTATTATTAAAAGAATTATTGATATACATGAAAAAAATCTTGATTTCGAGAGAAGAAACCCAGTACAATATTATAGTAAAGAACCAAGGAAACGCACTAGAAGTGCTAGCAGAGTTAATCAATCAAAAGATGTCTTTACAGGTAAACCCATTGATGTTAGCACCGGTATTGCAAAGGCTATTAAGCCTAAAAAGGAAATGATTGCTCAGCATAAAGCTAAACTTCTAGGTGGTAAAGCTGTTAGTTTTGCATTTAATGGTTTAAAAATAAGTGAACATAATGAATAAACTTTATCGTAGAAATAATAATGGTGCGCCTACTGTTTGGTGGGCTGAACTTGACAGTGGTACTAATAGTATCACTGTTTTTTATGGTCTTGTTCGAGGTAATATTCGTAAAGAAGTTTATGCTGTGACTCAAAAAGATGGTCAAAAAGAACTTGAAAGTAGATATAATGATAAGATTAAACAAGGATATACATATCTTAATGAACTTTGTGATATGCAGGGTTTACCCCCCGTGGAGGATGGAGATAATGATACTCTATTTAATTTTCTAAATACTTATCTACCTAAAGACCTTAGTAATGGAAACAGTAATCTTTTACTTCCAATGCTTGCTAAAACGTATAGTGGTAATGTTTGGAAAAAAGTCAGTTGTATGTATGGTCAGTATAAGATTAATGGTCTACGTTGTATTGTTACTGCTTATACTCAAAATGATATGTTTAAACCTGTTAGGCTTCGTTTCCAAAGTCGTGAAGGTCTTACTTGGTATACTCTTGGCTATCTTGAAGATTATCTGCTTGCTACTATTAATACAAATATTATCGACGATATGATTAATGGATTTGCAGCACTTGATGGTGAAGTTTATCTTCCCGGTTATACTGTTAATCAAATTAATCATTTTGTTAAAGATGCTAATTGTGTTGAAAATAAATTTCTTCAGTTTTGGTGTTATGATATTATGATGGAAGGTAATCAAACTGCTAGAAATACATATCGTTATCATATTAAAATGCCTACTCACTTTAATAATATTAAAGAACATTATAATAATAAAGAACAATTGATTATTCTTCCTAGCAGATATATTACTAATGATAATGAAGCTATTGACGCTAGAAATCATTTTATTAATCTAGGATTTGAAGGTCTTATACTTCGTAATGGTGAAACTGATTATCAATATGGTAGACGTAGAGCTAATTATATGGAGAAGTTTAAAGATGCTGCTGAGGGAGATTTCATAATTCTTGATATTTATAAAGAAAAGAAACGTGATTTACCTATTCTTCTTTGTAAAAATGATATTAATGATGAAAAATTTGAAACTCGTTTAAGCACTAGTCATATTGTTCAGCAAGAAGTTTTATTTGATTCTCAATCTTATATTGGTAGAACTGTTCATATAGAATATGGCGAACGAAGTGGCGTTGCTAGAGTTCCATTTCATATTAAAACTGTTGTTATAAATGGAGATACTAGATTATAATGTAATTAAGAATAATAGTTTTGATAGAACTAAATCTTATTTTAGTTGTTATTATAATTCTATTGTTTTATTTACTGATTATGATGCTAAAAGTTATAATTTTGCTGTTAGATATAATGATAGAACTAAAAATAATGAACTTTATGTGATTTTATATAATGATGATAAAGTTAATAATAGTATTCCTATTGTTCGAGATGCTAATACTGGATTTAAATTATATATTCCTAATAAAGTTATTAAACTTCTCGATACAAGATTGCGTAATTCTTTTGTTATGTCTAAAGATGATTTTAATATTAATGTTAAATTTGTAGAAGAACGTAATGGTTTTTGTATTATTTATCATATAGATATTGATTAAGGTGAAGCCTAGTACATAAGATAGTGTGCTAGGCTTTTCTGTTTTACATTGATGTAAAATTGTATATGACACGCTCGTAGATATGATTCTTTTTGCCTGTATTCAATTTTATATATCAGAATGATTAATCTATCACGATAAGATTTGCGTGTCATGTTGAGCCTTAAAATGCGTCATTCTCACTATGATATTTAACATTAAATTCAGCATCATTATTACTAGTAAATTCCTATTATATTTTTATATTTGTCTTGATAAACAAAAACAAATTACTATGAGTATTAATAAAGTTACTATTGTTGGTATTAAAGGATTTAAAGGAAGTGGTAAAGATACAGTTGCTTCTATGATTAGTTATATCCTTCATGATGGTATTATGAAAGCTAGTTATGATACTTGGCTTCTTTATCATAAAAATGGGTTTGTTGAAAATAATGAAATAATTATTCATTTTGCTGATAAACTTAAAGATGATATTGCTGCATTTTGTAATATTGACCGTAAACTTCTTGATAGACAAGATATTAAAGAAGAAAATTATTATAATTTTAAAACTGGTATTGTTTCTACTAATATTAAAGAAGCTACTTATGTTGTAGATAAATGGAATGATGCTATATTAAAATATAATGACTTATCTTCATATCTTGTTTTATATAATAATAATGTTAGTATTAAAATTAGAGTTCTTCTTCAATATTATGGTACTAACATTATTAGAAATCATTTTTGGAGAGAAGCTTTTATTCGTTATACTATTAATAAAGCATTTGATATAAGAAATAGTAAAGGACAATGTATCATAGCTGATGCTAGATTTGATAATGATGAATGTAAAGCTATTAAAGATTGTGGAGGAATGATAATTAGAGTAGATAGAAAATCTAGTAATGATAATCATGAAAGTCACGAAAGTGAACAAATAACAATTAATAAAGATGATTATGTTATTGATAATACTGGTACTCTTGTTGGTCTTTTTTATAAAGTTCTTAAATTTGTAACTGATTATATGGTATGAAATTACATCCTATTTTTGGTATAAATGCTCTTGCTAGAGTTTGTATATGTTGTGGTAAAGTTATTGGTTATACTCCACTTGGAAATTCTGTTGAAGAAGATGCTAGTAAGAGTAAACAAATAGCTGAGGCTATTGTATGTAAAGAATGTATAGATAAGCTTGATAGTGAAACTTGCTTTATAGCTTGTGACATGGATAAAGATGATTATATAACTGCTACTTATGATACTTTATGGATTAGAAATAAAGGTCTTAAAGAGTTTTTTAAAGAGCTTGATTCTATACAGCCTATTAATATTATACCTAAAGAACATTTTTATAGTATATTTGGAAATGTAGTTAAAGATTTTTATAATAATCAAGAAGATGAAAATAATTGAACCAAAAGTTGAACTTTGGCAACAAGGAGATGATTCTAAAGCTCATGTTGCTAGATGCGCAAGAGTTTGTTATGGTAGAGAAACAGGTAATGATGAAGCTACTATTAAACGACTTATTAATGATGAACATTGGAGTATGTTTCGTCATGGAACTTATTATATAATAGCTAATGATAGTGATAAAACTTTAGAAACTATTATTATTAATTATGCTAATACTATTGGTTTTAGTTATCATTATGAAAAACATGTTTATTATATAACTGTTAATGGTAATTGGGTTTTAGACCATAAAACACAATTTGGTTATCTATCTAAATATATTGTTCCTATTGAAGATTTTCGTAATACTGAAATAGGATTTCATATGATGAGATATACTTTTTGTGTTGATACACAAATTAGTACCTCTCGTGAATTAAATCGTGTTAGTCCTAATAATATTGCTGAAAAATCAACTAGATATGTATATGAAGATGGAAGTATTTGTAGACCACATTGGATAAGCAAAGAAGAAGCTGAATTATTTAATAATGATAATAATGCTGATTTAGATGAAGCTATAAATGTTTATCTTAATGGATGTAAAAGAGATTTTGAAGAATATAAAATTCTTGTAGATAAATATAAAATTCATCGTCAAGATGCTCGTGGTAAACTTCCTCTTGATACTGCTACTAGATGTGTCTATACATATTCTATTAATGAATGGCGCCATATTATTGATTTACGTTATTATGGTACTACTGGTAAGCCTCATCCAAATGCCAAACTTATTGCTGGAATGATTAAAAATAATCTAATGGAACTTGGTTATGATTTCAGAGATTGATAAATTTGAATATGTTACTGAAGAACTTATAAATAAAGCACATAAAGAAATGCGTAGAAATTATAATAAATAAATAGATATGGCAAGTATTTATAATATTACTGCTGAACTTGAGGATATATTTCTTGAGTTAGAAGAAAATGGAGGTGAATTAACTCCTGAACTTGAAGAACGCCTTGCTATTACACAAGATAATCTTAAATCTAAACTTGATGGTTATCGTAAAGCATATACTGTACTTAATCTTGAAGCTGAATCTTGTAAAAAAGAAGAGCAACGATTAGCTGTTCTTCGTAAAACTAAAGAAAACAATGCTGAAAGACTTAAAGGAGTTATGCTTGATGCTGTTATTGCTTATGGAGATTTAGGTAAGTCTGGTAATAAAGTTATTAATTTAGTTGATAGTAAACTCTATACTAAGAACAGTAAATGTGTTGAAATTGATGAAAATCTTAATCAAATATTTATTGATTTAGTTCTTGAACATTTACAATCTCTTTGGGATAATGATATGATTGATGGTAATTTCTCATTTAGTAGAGATGTTCTTCTTGAACAAATTAATGATAAATTTACTGAAAGATATCCTGAACAATCTGCTAGACTTAGAGAAGAAACTGGAGGTTATTTTACGCTTGATGATTTAGATTGTATTAAAGTTAAATTTGAGATTGAAAAAACTGTTGGTGATTTAGCTAATAAAATTAATTTTGATTTACTTAATACTTTCTTTAATCATCAACATGAAATGACTAGAAGTAGTAGTATTAATAAAACTACTATGAAAAATATTCTTAATGATGGTAGAGATATTAGTATAGCTAAACTTGTTGAAAATACTAGTCTTATTATTAAATAATTTGGTTATACTCCCCGTAGAGGACAGAATTAAGTTCATCCTCCACGGGGAGTCAACACTACTAATCTTGTTAATTATGGAACTAGAAGAAAAAGTAAAAGAATTAATAAAATGGTATATGGATACTTATGGTGTTAATAAAGACCAGGCTGTTAGAGATATTGAAAGTGTTATGTTACGTATAAGTCATAAATAATATGTATAAAGTAAAAGGTAAACCTTGGGCTTATTCTGGTGCTATTGATGTATCAGATTGTGCTACTGCTAAAGAAGTTATGCTTAAAGCTGGACTTAATTTTAATGTAGCTAAATGTGAACTAGTTGGTAAAATGCCTATTAAACTTACTGGAACTGATGAAGAACTTGACCGAATTATTAAAGAACAAAAAGAAGGCGCTCATGTTTTTGGTACTGATATTTATCGTAAGTGTGATAACGCCTTTGCTACCTATCGTACTGATTACAATATTCCTTTAGGTGTTGTTAAAAGTAAATATACTATTGTACAAAACAATGATGCTTTTAATTTCTTTGATGATGCTATTGGTAAAAATTCTGCTATTTGGCAAACTGCTGGATTTTGGGGAAATGGAGAAAGAATATTTGTAAGTGCTAAACTTCCTAATAATATTCTTGTTAAAGGTGACCCTGTTGAAAATTATCTAGTATTTACTAATACTCATGATGGTAGTGGTGGAGTTAAGATTTTATTTACTCCTATTAGAGTTATTTGTCAAAATACTCTTAATGCTGCTATTCGTACTAGTAGTAATTATGTTAGTTTTCGACATACAACTAGTGTTCATAATAAGATTTCTGTTGCGCAAGAAATACTTGGAATTAGTAAAATTAAATCTGAAGAATTTGGTCAATATTGTAATTTACTTGCTAATATTAAAGTTACTGATGAAGATGTAATTCAATTTATTGGAGAAAATCTTCTTACTAGTGATGAAATTCAACGTCTAAAAGATACAGGTCATACTATTAAAGATATTGCTTATCGTAGTGGTTTAGCTTTAACTGATAGTAAAATAAGTAGTAGAAAAATGAATGTTATTTCTGATACTTATAGTTATTATTTTGATGGTCCAGGTCAAAGAGATATTCTTGGTACAGCTTGGGGTGCAGTTAATGCTATTAGTGGATATTATTCTAATATAGATAATATTGAAGGTACTAAGCGATTTGATAGTATTTGTTATGGCGATAAATCAAGAAAAATAGAAAATGCTTTTGCACTTGCGGAAGCTCTTTAATTTAATAATTTAATTGTATATGGAAGTAAAAGTATTTAAACTGAAAGAGATTAAACTTCTTAGTGGAGATGTTGTAGATGTAGAACAGTATTGTAATGTTCAACCTATTCTGCCTGCTTATGGTAAAGAAGGTGATGCTTGTATGGATGTTTATCCTATTCTTTGTGAACATGATGTGGATAAAGATAGATTTATCTATCATACAGGTTTAGCATTTAATATTGGAGATGATGCTAATGGTGAACCTAATGAAATGTCTTTACGTCCTAGAAGTAATCTTACTAAATCTGATTTTTATATGCCAAATGCGCCTGGTACTTTAGACTATGGTTATCGTGGCGAACTTCTTATTATTTTTAAGAATCGTACTTCTAGAGATTTAATTCATGCTGTATCTACTCTTGTTGAAGTAGTTGATAAACTTAGAGAACATATGCATTTACCTGATAGTATGGTTGGCAATTCTAGACTTAAACTTAATAAGGTTAGAACTACAATGGCTAACATACTTGCTAAACTTTCTACTCCACCATATAATTGTGATGGTAAAGATAGATGTTGTCAATTAATTATTAATAGTGCTGAAAGAATTAGTTGGAAAGAAGTTAAATCTATTGAAGAATTAGGAGAAAGTGAACGTGGAAACAAAGGATTTGGAGAAGGAACAGGCGGAGCAGCTAAAGCTTAAAGTTGGTGCTCGTTATATTCATAATAAAACGTCTAATGAATATATAATTATTAGTATTACTAAAATGAAACATCCAGATACAGGTGAATGGATTCCTGCTGTTATTTATAAACTTGATGGACTTGAACCTTTATGGTGTAGAAGTGTTGAAAGTTTTAAAAGTCATTTTAGCGATGCTAAAGTTGAAGGTAATGAAGTTTATCTATGAAAAAGTTAATCTTGTTTTATTTACCTGATTGTAATGTTAGTAAACTTTTTGAAGAAAGGCTTCATAAAGCTCTCGCTCTACCTGAGTTTGCCGGTAGGTTTAATCTTATTAGGCATAATCTATATACTGATACTGGTAGAGAAGAAGCGCGTAGTGTTGGTATTAGTGATGCTCCTACTGCTTATTGTAATGGTGATATTCTACGTGGTGTGCAAAGCGATTACACTATTAGGAAATATCTTCGCAAGTTGTTAGGACAATCATAGATACAGTTCTTTTGCCCTACATTGAATTTTAATTGCTATTGTGATTAATCTATCACGATATGAATATCATTCAATGTAGGGCTTTAAAATAGCTAATTTTATAAATTCTCATTATATTATACGAATACTATGGTTAAAATTGAATTTTATTATAAAAGTGCTGATAAAGATAAAACAGAAGCTATGCGAGAAGCTATTGATATAGCTTTATTTGGTACTAATGTTCAATGTAATTTTAAAAATCTTCCTGACCATCTTATTCTTGAAGATATGATACTTGAAAAGGCTGTTGCTGGTAAGAATATTACTGAATATCCTACTTGTATTATATATCGAGATGATACAGAATATAAACGATATAGTAATTCTGTTACTTGGGAAGAACTTCGTAATGATATTAATTATCTTACTGGAGATGAACCTACAAGACAAACAAATAATATATTTGTTGAAGCGTTTATTGATGAACATGATTGTATAACTCGAGCTAAATGTGCCGATGCTATTGCTTGGATGTGGAAATATCAGAATACTAAAGTAGAATATATTCAAACTAATATTGATAATCCTAACAAATTTGCTATTGTGATTAAAGATAGTTGGAGAACTTATGCTACTTATGTATATTCTGATAGTCTTACTACTGAAATGATTAAGAATACTCTTCTTAGAGTTCCTAATACTATTAAAGAAGCTGTTAAAAATAATGCTATTGTGTTATGATACGTATTGATTGTTTTACTAAAGATGGTTGTGACGCTTGTAAAATAGCAATTAAAAATATAACTGATACTATTAATGAAGCTAATTGTGATATTACTCTTAATATTCGTAATACAAATCTAGATGATATTCTAAGAAAAGAAATTATTAAATTTCCTACTACTGTTATTACTAAAGTCGATAATGATTATAAAAGAAAAGAATTAGCTCGACTTGAAGGTAGTTTTCCTAGTGATTATATTAAAGATATTATTAATAAACTTGAAAAAGAATAAATTATGACAGCTCGTGAAGCAAATGACAAAGAAGTAAATAGTATTAATGCTAATGGTTTATATGTTATACTTAAAGCTGGCTCTAATAGAGCTGGCTTTATTTAATTTGATGATTAGCTTGGACCCGCTACGAGTGCTACGCACTCTTCGCTATACTCCCCGTAGAGGATGGAATGGTAGTTATGCTAGTAATATTAGTATAGTTATTAATGATAATGATTATATTGATTGAATGAATACTAGTCTATTCCATCCTCCACGGGGAGTTGAGCGTAGCGAAGCGGAGCGTTCTACTAATCCTTAAACTTATAGTCGTTGGCATGACTGAAACCTCGGTAGCTAAGCTAGTCTTACTACTGGGGTTTATTTTTATCTTATTGTTAAACTTAAATATATTATAATTATGGTTGCATTTATGGTTCTTCTTGGTATTGTATTTGGTGGTGTTAAACTATTGGCTATTGCTAATAATATTAGCGATGATGAAGCTATGGATAAGTATAGTGGAAAACTATTTGTTGTTGGTATTATACTTTTTCTTATTCTTATGTGTGTTATTGGTAATAATGATGATGGTTTTAATTAAGATATTACTAATAATAAATATTGATTCGATTTATTCCTCTATCTATATAGATAGAGGAATGATTGTAATATTTTGATTATCAATTAATTACAAAAATATTTACTACGGAAATTCCGGATAAAGTTTGACTTTTTTAACATTAATCCTATGGATTTTTCCTACATAATATTTATACTTGTCATACTGATAATCTAAATAATATTGTTTTTATGACTAGAGTTACATTTGATAGTAAAGCTCTTAAAAAGGTTAGAGATATATATTCTAAAAGAGCTAATGAAGTTGCTAAAAATATTGCTCCTACTGTGTATAATATTGAAGTTACAACAGAGGATAGAGAAATTACTGATAGTCTAGCAACACTTAATACTGTTTTTAAACTTACAAAGAAAACTATTACTAATCGTGAATATGTTACATTTGGTAATGAATTAAGTTCTAAACTTATTAAACTTAATAAAGGTAGTATTGCTATTATTAGTTATATTTGTAATAATATTAAATGGTGCAGTAATAAAATTACTTTTACTGAAAGTGATATTATTAATTATAGTAAAATTAATAAAGAAACTTTTTATATTGCTTTAAATGAACTTTATAACGAACAAGTAATTATTAATACTACTAAAAAATCTACTTATGTTGTTAATCATAATTATATATTTAGAGGTAGTATGACTGATTTTATTAAAATTTATCATGATAAATATGATGGTTTAGTTGGATTTCTTGATGATAAAAAACGTATTATTCTTGATGATTGAGATATTATTAATAATCATATAGGCTATGCGCCTACGCACAAAGGTTGCACCTTTGATTGGCTTATAGAATAGACTAGATATTCGTAGTCGTTAAAGTGCTGATAATCAGCATAAAAGCTATGTTAAATCAACACCCGTAGTATGACTGATACAAAGATTAGTAGAACTAGTACAAAGATTAGTATAATTTTTTATTCTATTAACATTTGATATAGTTATATTTTTTATCTTTGGAATATAAAATTATATTCTTATGCCTACATTTAAATCTATTAGTAAAAGTAATAAACCTAATAATAGTATAGTTAATTATGCTATTAATGATGTTAATACAGTAGCTATTGTAACAAAAGATGGTGAAATTATTGATAAGAAAGATGTTCTTGTCATGTATGCTGATTCTAAAAGTCATAAACAACTTATTGATGAACAAAAGAAAAGATTATATTTTAAAGTGTTTATTGATACTTTAGGTAATATTTATAATCTTACTAATAATGAAAAAAATGTTTTATTTTATATTAATAGTCATGTTCTTTTAACAAGACAAAAACCAGATAAAACTAAACTTTATTTTTCAGTTAATGCTATGTTTTATGACGATTGTGAAGAAGAAACTAAAGTTCCAAAGCCATCTATAAAATCAGCATTATCTAGTCTTAAAGATAAAGGATTTATTAATCATTATAAAGATAAAGAAGATAAATGCGTTAAAGGTTGTTATGTTGCTAATCCTAAATATATTTATAGTGGTACTCCTGAAGATTATGTTAATGATTGCTTTGAACTTCAAACTAAAGGTATTCTTGTATTAATATAAAAGTAAAAGGGCTTGTCTAGGTAGTGATACCATAGGCAAGCCCTTATTTTTTACTAGATTCAAGTCCAGCTTATTCAAATATATCTTTAGCTATATCTTTATAAGGTATAATACTAAGTATATTTTCATCAAGTTTATAATAACTATTATTATTAGGTAAATCAAGAACTCGATTAATACTACGAACAACAGGTATATTACGAATAGCCATAACTTCAAACTTATTCATACCTTTATATCTACCAGTAGTATATTCCTCAGTAAAATCTTCTTCAATAAGGAATCTAGCAGCCATAGCAGTAGTACCAATTAAGTCATTAATAGTTTGTCCAATAGCAACAGGACTAGACCATAACTTTTTACCTTCAGCATAAGCACCAAATGGAGTAAATGAAGCAGATTCAGAAGCAAGACGGTCAGCGTGATAAAGCATAAGATTATACATAATACTTTCATCATCATCTCCTCCCATACCAGTTATAGCAATTGCTCCAATAATAGCAGCTCCTACATAAAGTAAATCACCTAAATTACGTCTAATATTTGCTTTTTCATGTTCAGGAAGAAGTTCATAGTTAAGTTTAAAATTAACAGCAAATGAAAGTAAATTCTTACCATAAGTTTGGAATGCTTTAAGAACATCACTTACATTATTAATTTCTCCTACGTTAGTTTCTTTAAATGGAATAGTCAAATAATCATAAAGACTAGTATAACTACCTTTTTCAATAGTACCTAGAGTTTCATTATAATAACCATTCCAACGATAACGTTTCTTAAAACCAGGATAAAGATGTTTATGATATTGCATAGCCACACCACCCAACCAATGTTGTTCTATATTAGCAGAACCAAGTTTATCATAAACACCATGAACTTTCTTATTTACTTCACGAACTTTATCAATAAATTTAGCATATTCTTTAAGAGTAAGTTTACTATCAGATTTTATTTGAGCAATACCATCTTTAAGTTCAAACTGATTATAAATATCTGGAAGTTTAGCAAACTCTTTATCAATATTCTTAATAAGTTCTTTACGTTTAGCTATATATTCTCTTTGTTGTTCTTCATTAAGATAAGTCTTAACAAAATCGAATATAGGATTAGCTTTAAATAGATTATATTTAGCTCGTTTTTTATTATCAGCTTTAGCATCATCCATGAACTTATTGAATTGTTCAAGTAGAGCTTGGTTCTCTCCTCCACGGGGAGTATTTATTACAGACATAAGAGCATCTTGTTCAGCTTTACGATGATACATTTCTTTACTCATTATATCATAACCACCTCTACCATTATCAACAAGTCTATGAGATTTAAGCATAGCAAATAGCATAACATTTTGCATATAATGTTCACCAACAGATTGAGGACTAAATAGTAATCCACGAACTCTACGAATATTTTCTCTAAGACCTTCAGCAGTACTAACTTCAGTTACTCTATCAAAATCAACTACATGACTAAGTTTAATAATAGCATCTTGAAGTGTACTACTATTTTCACTATACATATTAGCCATATAACTAACAGTTCCTTTAATCCATTCAGATTTACCAGCTTCCCAATCTTTAAGATTAATATATTCACCAGCAGCTCGTTCCATAAATATATTACTAGAACCAGTAAGAACGTTAGCAATACCACCAGTAATGTTCATCATCATATATTTACTACCAGCAATGTTTTGAGCAAGAGAACCTAATTTAACTAGATTAGGAGTTTTATTATCCTTATATTGTTCAAATACAAGACGACGAATAAAACTTCTAAGATGTTTACTAGTTTTAGTTTGTTGTTCTTGTTTATATTCAATTTCTCCACCAGCACTAGCTTCTCTATTTTCACTTATACTACCTTTATAATTTATATCGTAAGCAGTATTACTAGTAATAATTTGGTCAGCAGTATAAAGAAGATTTTTAACTGTTTTAATAGCATTATATCTATTACTTTCAATTAAGAAACTATTAAATACTTCTTCCCAATTACGATTAAGAATATCATTATGAATTTTATTATTCTTTTCAATAATCTCATCTCTAGCTTTAATAGCAGCAGCTTTACGTTTACTAAATTCTTCATCACTTTCATTAGGTTCTTTAAATCTAGGTATAGTAGGAAGTTGTTGAGTATCTTTATTAACTAACTGAACTAATCTAGGATTAGGAATATCATAATCTTTATCAAAAGTTAAATCTTCATTATTTCTCCAACTAGTATTATTAGGAACATTAGCAGTCCAACCAAGAAAACTAAGAGCTTGCTCAAAGTAATCTTTAACAGTCATATCTTTAGATTTAGGTAAGGCTGGAAGATAACCCATATCAACATATCTCTTATTACTATTAGTAAAACAATACTTTTTCATAAGTTCATTTACTTTATTCATAAGTTCAAGTTGATATTCATTAAGATTAGTATAATTAGGATTATCATATCCTGTTCCTACTTTATACTTATTAACAAAACTACTATATTCTGGATTAATAAGTTCTTCTTTAGGAGTAATGTGCATTTGATTAATACGAGGTTCATAATTACCAACAACAGCAGAACCATCATCTTTAATCATTTGCATAGTAGTCCAAATACGAATAGGTTTAATAGTACGAGTATAAGGATCAAAATAATGATTATCTCTATACCATTGTTTATATTCAACACTATCAATACCATATTTGTCAAGAACTTCTCTTTCTTTCATATAATAATATTGAGTAGTAGTTTCTCTAGTTCTCTTTTGAAGAATATTAATTGCAGCAGTTTTATCAATATCAGTCCATTTATCTAAATCTTTAGGTTTAATAATACCATAAATAGTTCGATTAGGTCTTTCTGCAATAGTTCCATTTTCTTCAACTTGTTCACTAAATACTTCTAGCCATTTATCATAATACTTTTTACCTTTAGCAAAAGCTCTATTTTTATCAAGTTCATATTGTTTCCAATTATAAGTAACATCACATTCACTTTCAATAAATTCAGCAACACGTTTTGCTTTATCTTTATCAGTACTCTTTTCACCTCTAGTAATTTCATTAAATACTTCAAAACCAGTCTTGAGTTGTTCTAAATCTTCTTGACTAATATCAGCAGTATTAAGAGTTCTAGTAGCATTATCAAAATATTTTTCAAGTATTTTATTAATAGATTCTCCTACATTAATTTCTTCTTCGCTCTTAGATTTATTACCTGTAAGATAATTATAAAAATCAGCACGATAAATTCTTAATTCATCTTCAGCAGAACGAATAATACCAACATAAGGCATACCATTACCTTTAGTATATTTATATTTTCTAACTGTTTCAGCTTTAATAAGAGCTGCACGTTCTTCAGGTATCTTACGTCCATCAACTACGTTAAATTCATCTTTAGCTTGAAATTCTCTAATAGCAAGATTAAGAACACTATTACCTTTATTAGCGTCTTTAAGTTCTTCAAATGCCCAATTTAAATCTTCTATATCTTTAATATCAAGAATATATCTAGTATTCTTACGAATCCATTCTTTAGCTTCACGATATTCAGGAACTTTCATAAGTTCTTCCATACTAATAAGAAGATTACCATTAGCATCACGTTGACTTTCATATTTACTAATAATAGAAAGTTGTTCTTTAAGTTTAGAATCAAATCCTTCTTTAGCTTGCTTATCATAGAACATTTCTTTAATTTTACGAATATTAGTTTGATAAGCACGAAGTCTTTCAGCTACATTTAAATCATGACCAATTTTTTTATTACCATCTTCATCGTAAAGACTAGTAAGACTATCCATTTGAGCGTATATACGTCCAAGTTCTTCATCTTGACTTTGCGTAGTAACATTATCAGTCGCTTGGCTTAGAATATCTCGTATTCTACCATTAAGTCTTTTATATTCAGCAAATTCTTTAGGAATACCATCATCTCCTTTTTTAAGACCTAATAAACTTCTTTCAAGATTTATAACATAAGTAGAATATTCAATAGTAACATTATTACCATCTTCATCTTGAACTGTAATAGGTTTAAGTTGATGAATAGTAGTCATATCAATAAATTTAGCTTTATTAGATAAAGCAATAAGATGTTCAACACTATTTATACCAAATTTTTGTTCAGCTTCAATAGCAGCATCTCTATATTTCTTCATCTTTTCTTCCCAAACAGGATTATTAGGTTGAATTAATCTACCATCATCATCAATAATACTATCAAGACTAACAGATTTACCATCTTTAGCAGCTCTAGCTTTAAGTTCTTTAAGATAATTTCTAAAGTCATTAGATTCTTTAATACCATTAAGACGACCTTCTTCAACAGTACCCATTACATCTTTAAGTATATTCTGCAATACAAAGTTACGATTAGCACGAATATCTTGTATCCAATAATCCATAACTCCAGTATCACCATAAGCATCAAATTCTTTCATAAGACCACTTATATAATTAGGATTAGTAGTGCGTAATTGAATCCATCTTTCAAACCAATCTTTTCTAGCAGAATGTACAGTAGTATTAGAATCAACTTGATTAACTAATTTTTGAATCTTTCTAATATTCTCTTTAGTTTTATCATCAAGATTTGTACTATCAATATCAATTTCGCTAATAAGTTTGTATTTATTCTTAAATGTATTAGCGCTAAGAATAACATCTAAGAAACGATTTTGAAGTTGTTCATCTTTAAGAACTTTACCAATAACATCTTTATCGTTAATAGGTTTATCAATACCGTCAATTTTAATAAAACGATTAATATCATTAAGAATATTATTAGCTTCAACATCTATATAATTAGCTATAACTGATAATGAAAATTCAGAATTATCAGAAAGACTACTACTATCAAGATAATTAATTTCAGCATTATTAAGAGCATTAAGAACATTTTGAGCAGCAGGTTGTCCATGACGAACAGCTCTTGAAATAATTAAACTTGCATTTTTAGCAAATCTACCAATAGGAGTTTGGTCATCAACACTACTATATCTATCAGTATTACTAGTAACTCTATCTATTTCATTTTCATTAATTTCAATAAATAATCCAAGTTTACTATCTTCAATATTAGGATATTTAGCTTTATATTGCTGTAAATCATCACTTAAATTAATAGCAGTAGTTCCATTAATATTAAGATAAAATTTACCATTAATAGTATATATAGTATTATTCTCAAAAGGAGTATTCATAAAAGGTTGGAAATACTCATCAGAAATATATTTACCATATAGTTCAGGAACTTCTTTATAACCTTTATTTACAGCTTCATTAATATTATCTTTAATACCATCAATAAATTTATCTCTTTTTTCTTGTTGAGTAAGACCATCATAAAGGAGAACAGCTAATGGTTTATGAATATTATTATTAGCTATAATACTAGGTTCAATACTATTATAAGTTTCAAATGATTCAAGTCTATCAATAGGATAATAAGCTAAAGTTCCATCATAAGTTCCTTTAATATATAAATTTCTATTAATTCTAATAACATTAACAGCATCTCCATTTCTTATTATTCCTACATTATCAAGATTTTCTTGACCATTAAAAGTAATAATACCACTACGTTTTAGACTATAATTAATTTTATTATTAGTAAGTCTTTTAAATGTATAACTAGGACAATTAAAACTATTATAATTCTTACGAATAAAACCAATTATATCTTCAACATTATCTTTATCAATAAGACCATAACTATTAATACCTTTCATAGCTATATCTCCAATAGCTATTCCGCCCTCACTCAATCCTCTAAGGGGAGTATTACTTATAAGTCTACTAATATTTCTAGTTCTAAATTTATGACCTTCAACAATAAAAGCATATTTAACTAAATCAAGAGCTGTAAGTTTAATAAGAGGATTAGGATGATTCCAAACTCTATCAAACAATCTATGAGCTTCATCATTAGTAATATCACCTTGTATGTAATTAATATATTGAGTATTTACATTACGACGATTATTTCTTTCATCATTAGCAATTATTTCAATATGTTCAAATATACTACCATCTTGACTAAAATTACGTTTAATCCAATCAACTTTCTGAGCAGGAGTAAGTCTAGCAAATACATCAATTTCAGTTTGTGTAGGCTCAAATATATTTTTAACTACAACATCATCAGTTTTAATATTAACTAATGTACCACTTACTCGTCCAACTTCTAAAGCTCTAGATTGACCAGTACCATATTCTTTAATGAATTTAGGATGAACAAATTCTCCATTAACAATAGTAACAGGTAAATTAAGATAAGAACTACCATTATTACCTACTTCTAGTTTATTAATAAGATAATCTTTATAATCATTATATAGTTTTTCAGTCATTCTACCACCTTTTGTCCATTCTGCTATTCTATATACATAATCAATAAATACAGGATTAGCAGTTTCAAAGACTTGTTGAGTAGCTTTAACACTAAGAGCAGTACTCATTTGTAAAAATGCAGCTAAACTAGGATAACTACTTTTAGATATATCTGATTTAATAAACGCATCTATACCACCACTAATATCAGGAAATACACTCTCTAATAGCAAGGTTTGACCCCCCGTAGAGGATGGAGCATAAATATTACTATTCTCAATAACAGTTCTAGCATCTCTAAATACTTTATCACTAGCATAAAAACTTTGTTTAGCACCATATTTATCAGCACTAAGAATATTAAGATTATTACTTATATCCTGTCCGATTGAGTTTAACCGATTGAATTGTGCTAGAACATAAAGGTCAAATAAAGCCTGCTGAACCCCATTCATTTCCCCTCTAAGACGAGATTTATATGCGTCTGATGAAAATATAAGGTCAGGTGATGAAAATGCGTCAGAAACGCTTAAATTGAATAATTTCTTGAAAGTTTCACCATAACTTTTATCAATAGTTTCAATTAGCTTTTTACGTCCAGCAAAATTAACTTTTTCACCAAAACCAAGATTATGAGCAACTTCTCTAATAGCTTCAGTAAGCGGATTTTTAGTACCTTCCGCAAGAACACTATTAGTTTCTTTCCATTTACGAACTAGTATGTCAATAGCAGGTTGCCACATAAATCCAATAGCAGTATCATAATTACTTCCAAAGTCAACAATAGTTTTAAAAGCATTAAACGTATAAGTATTTTCATTATGTATAGCTCCCTCTTTCATAACATCAAGAATATGAGCAGTAGTCTGAGAACTATAAGGATTAATCAAATAACCATCAACATTCTTATCATCTCCAGACCAACCAAAATTTTTATGAGTAATACGAATATGTTTATTACCAATAGTTTCAACATTTTCTTTACCATATCTATTAACAGCTTCTTGCTCACTAATCACATCAGTAGTGTACATAACTTTAATACCTTCACTATGATTAGCTTTAGTAACATTACCAATACTCATAAAAGTATCTCGATTAACACTGATACCTTTAAGTTTAATACCAGAAGTAGCAGCATCAAACCAATCAAGTTGAGTAAAGAAATCACTAGGAGCAACAGTTGTTTTATTAGCACCAACTATTTCTGCATAAGTTTCATTAGCTTCTTTGACATTTTCAAAGTTAGAAGTAGTAGTATTTTCTTCAAATGCAGCAGGATTATTAAGTATATCAATAAATGATTGAATAATAGCATTAGTTCTAGCAGCTTGACTACTTGTATCCTCCACGGGGAGTTTTAAGTATGATTCGTAAGACTTAAGTCCACCATCTTTAGCTATTTTTTCAACTACACCTAAATTTCCATTATAACCATCTAATTGAGCAGTAATAACATCTTCACTATTTCTTAATGCTCCACGAAGATTACCTTGTTTATTATAAGTTTTACCAAGAATCTTACGACTAGCTTTATCTACATTATCTTTAACATAATTAATATATCCAATTGTATCTTTAGTATATCTATCATGAGTAATTTCTGTAGGAACATTATTAACAAGATTAAATGTTTTAGACATTCCATAAACACTATCAACGTCAAAGTCAGAACCAGTTTGAGTAACCCATTCATCAGGAACAACAACAGTACTACCATAAGCATCTGGAAGAAACTCTTTAACATACATAATACATATAGATTGTTTACCTTCAGTAGGAATACGATAACCAATCATAGTACGTAAGCTATCAGGAACTTGTTCAATATTTAATCCTTTAAGTTTACTACTCCATCTAGGAAGTTTAATTTCAGTATAATAAACAGGAGTGCCATCAACTTCTCCAATCTTTTTATATTGAAGTTTACTATCTGTTTGAGTTTGTTTATCAACTTTAAATCCAAAATCAGATAACTGAGCAGCATGCCAACCACTAATAAGTTGCCTAGTAATATTAGTATTAAAATAACTATTAGCTATACTTTCAAGTTTACTATTAATATTAGACAAAAATAAAGGAAGATTATTAAATCCAGCACTATCTAAATCGAAAAACTCAAGAAGAGCTTTTTCAACTCCTTGTTGTTGAGCATTTTCTTTAAATCTATCAAAGAATACAAAACGATTAAGATTTTTAATAGTACCATTAGAATTTAAATCAATATGACCATTATCATCTAATCCAATACCAAGTTCAGCACAAGTTTTTTCAAAACTATTTCTAATATTAGCTACATAATTATTAAATACTTTATCTTTAAGTTCATTAAGTTCAGTTCGATTAGGAAGATTATCAAGCATTTTCTTCATAATCTGAATAGCAGCTTTATTACTAGCATCAACCATATGTTGAGGAACTTCTTGCTGACGATAAAGATAATTATAACTAAATAGTTCAGAATTATCAAATACATTATTATCAAATTCTTTAAGAGCTTCATCAGTTAGAACACCATCATTATTCCAAAGAGTCATTCTATTATGTTGTGCAACTTTAACAGTTTCAACAGTATTAAGTTGATGAATATCTCTTTTAGTCATTATATCATAAACTTTTTCAAGTTCTGTACCTTTAATAAGTTTAGGAATAAGAACAAACTCAGCATTTTTTACTTGTCTAGGAACTTCAATACCAACAGTAGTATCATAATATAAATCATAATAGAAATTCTTTTGAATTTGAACTTTATTAGTAAATTTAGTCCAATCAATTTTATCTATTGGAGTATCATCTGTAAGACTTTGAATAAGTCCAGCATATTTATCTAATTCACCAGCAGCAGTAATACGACGAATCCATTCTTCAAGAGTAATATAAGATTGAGCATCATTAGCATTAACTCCACCTTTAAATGGTTCTAGTATTCGTTCTCTATCTTTTTTATCAAGTCCAGCTTTTTTAAGTTGATTATCAAGTCTATCAATAACAACTTTATCAGAAGCTTTAAAAGTATTATAAATGGTAACACCCCTAAATTTATCTTGAAGAACTACTTTTTTACGTTTAGTAACTCCATTAACAGTATAAGGAACAGTAACAGCATTACCTTTAATAGTTATATCATATAAATCAGTAGCTATATCTAAATCATTTTTAGTAAAGTCTGTATTACCAAAAGGATTACCACTAGCTTGTACTTCTTTAATACGTTTTAGAATAGCTTGACCATTCTTATAAAAACTTTGGTCACCACCATACATATCGTACATACTATCTCTAACAAGATAATCATTAACTAGAAATTCAGCTAAAGATTCATTATTAATCCTATCATCAATAAATGTACCATATTTATTTTTAAGTTCTTTATAACCATTAGTTATATATTCATTTAACCAATCAGCAACAGCATCTTCAAGAGCAATACGTTGTTCTCCATTAAGAACTACTTGATTATTAACATAGCTAAGCCCGCGTGTAGACCCCCCGTAGAGGATGTCAATAGTCTTACCATATCCAATTAGTTCATTAAACGCTCCATTACTATTAGGAGTAATTTTACTAATTAAACGTTTAAAACTAAATACTCTACCAGCTAAAACTTTATGTCCATCTTTAGTAGTAAATACATTACCTTTTCCATCTTTATGGTATTGATTATAAAAATGTTCAGGTTTATTATTATAAGTATCACTAAATTCAAAATCTCCATTAGTTAAAATAGGATTACCATTAGCATTAGTTTTAAACATTACATTAACAGCTTGAGCCATATTAGTAAGTTCTTGAATAGCTATATTATAATATTGTTTAAATAATGGATGTTCTCTATTTATAATTTTAGTTCCATCTTCTAGTTGACTACGTAATCCAGCAAGACTATATCTAGGAGCAGTAATAGTAAAGTTTTTAGGAGCATCACTAGGTATAGGAAGTAAATAATTAGCAGTAGGAGTTTCAGAATTATTAATATCAGTCATAAATAATCCCATAGCAGTAATTAAATAATCACCATCACTCATACTACGATATAAGTCATTATTGTTATTATCTAATTCACTAATACCATTAAGAAGAGAAGTCTTAAACATACTACGAGCATATTCAGTAAGTTTAGGAGTTCCATTTCCAACTCTTCTAAACAATCCATAATTAATTATATTACCATTACTATCTCTATGTTCAAGAAGTAAATTACTATAATCATATTGATGACTAGTAAACTTTTGTTTAGCATAAGCTTCCACCATAGCATTTTGTTCTTCAACAGTAGATTTATCATCATTAATAATTTTAGCAATATTAGTAATAAAACTTCTATTAATAACATCAGAACTTAAATTACCTTCAGGATTACGAGAATTAAGTTCAACAGGAATATAAATAATATCTTTAAAAACATCAGCCATTTGATATATAATAGAAGTATCGCCTCTATTAATAAAACTATCAGGCATTTTAGTTCCTTTATCCTTTTTAAGTGCTTCTACATATTTATTATAGTTTTCAACTGTACGATTAATAACATTAGCAAAATTGATAAGATTATTAGCCATAGCAACACGACCAATCTTAGCAATAGCTAAATTAAAACTAGCTTGATTAATATCTGGAAATATTTCTTTAAAAGCATCATATAAATAAAGATTAGCATGAGGAGTATTTTTATATCTATCATATATACGAAACTTTTCACGAGCAGTAGGAACACGATTAGTAATAATATTATTCTTAACATTATTATAAAAAGTATTCTGTAAAATAGTACGAGAATCAGTATTAGGATTAGTTACACGAGCACGAACATAACTATTACCATTAGAATCAGTTTGAATATAAGTTTCAATTTTAGATATAATAGGTTTATTAAACACCATCATATACTTATTAGCAAATACTTTATTTTTACTAAGTAAATCATGTAATTGAATTAAACATTCACAATTTGGAATAGTTTCAGATATACGTTTAAGACTAGCTATAAAATTATCTACATTACTAGTATCAGCACTAGCATATAATATTTTAGATAAGTAATTAGCATCAGAAAAAGTAACAACTCCTAATTCATTATTAGTATCAAAAGGATAACTTCCATTATCAAGTTGAGAAGCAGCAGTAAGTTTAGGTAAACTTGCAAGATGATATTTAATAATTTCTTCTACGTGTTTATTAAAATCTTTAACTTCACCAATACTTAAATTCCAAAGTTGAGTCATTAAATCAATACCATCATCTATACTATTTTCATCACCTTCAGTAGAAGTTTCATCAAGATAACCGCCTAATTCTTCATAATCAGTAGTTTGATATAATTCATCTCGTTTAATAAGTTTAGCAACATTTTTATTATTAAAAAGAGCTTCATTAAATTCAGTATTAGTTAAAGAACGAAGTAATGCACCATAATTAAAATCTTGAGCATCACCATATTTACGAAGAAATGCTCCAAGACCATTAATTTTAATAGCAGGACTTGGATTATTAATAAAGCTATTAAGTTCATTATTTCTAGCTTCATCATTTCCGACTAATTTCTTAGCACGTTTAAGTCCAGCATTAATAACAGTTTCATTAGTACGTTTTTTAATTTCATTAAAATTTAATGGAGCACCATTATATAAAAAATTAAAACTAAGTTTATTCATAATATCAGCCATATAAGTAATAGCTGTATCTCTAGCTTTAATTGTACTAAACAAACCACGTTCTTCTTTTTCAGCAACAGAAGCTATATCATCCATATTACGGAGTTTAATAGCTCTAGCTTCAAGAAGAGCATTATAAGCTTGTCTTCCAGAAGTTTTAACATTAATACCTTTATCAGCTATAATCTTCTTAAAGATTGGGTCTTCAACCATAGCTATAAGACTATAATAATCAGCATTATTAGAACCATGTTCTTTAATAATAATATTATTAAGATTATTATATCCTACAAGTTTAATATTTCCACAGCTCATAAGTTTATATTTAAGTTTAAATTCATTAATAGTAATACCTCTATGACTAATGTAAAGTAAAATTTTATTACATCGTCATAGAGGCTGTTTTCTTTCGTTTTAAGCGACTTTTATATTTGCTCGATTAATTCTACATACAGCTAAAACTGATGCGTCCTGTGTCAAGCAAAGTGGCAAATTCGGGCTGTTGTGCTATTGGCAAACGGCTAGTTAATTCAGCCATATTCACCACTGTATTATCATCAACACTACTAAACATATCAAGTCCATCATTAAGATTATCATTATTATAATTATAATCTTGACTGTTATCTTCATTAGGATTTTCAGTTTGTTCTGTACTAGCAGTTTCTTCTTCAAACTGAAAAGTTCCTTGAATAGCCTCTTGATTACTTTCTTTAGGCATTTTTTTAATAGCTTTATAAGCATCTCTAGCAGCAGCTAATAAACTATCTTCATTAATCTTAATACCTAACATATCAGCAATAACTTCAAGAAGTCTACTAAATAAAGTCTTACGTTTATTAACTTTTCTATTATCATATTTAATTTCATTAAGTGCAGTCATAAGAGCATTACTAGTAATACTTTCAACTAGAAATTCTTCAAGAGCTTCACTTGTATTAAAATTCTCAAACAGATAAGGTTTAAATCTTTCTTTAGTAGAATCATCTTGATTATCAAGCCAAGCTTTAAATTTATCATATATAGGTTTAACTAAAGCAAGAGCTTGTTCAGTATTATATTTAGTATAAAGTTGTCTATGTAAACTTTCATGAAGTATAATATTAACAACTCGATAAACTCTTTGACCTGCAATAGCAGAACTATTAAGTTCAATAGTATCTGTATCACGATGATAAACAGCATTAACTTGATTATCATTATTATCAGTAATACTATCTACAACTTGAATATTTTTAGGTAAAATACCAATCTTTTGAAGAGCGTTAATATAATCAATAGCAGTTTGGTCATTAGCAAAATACTTTTTAAGTCCACGAGTTAAATTCTTAGCAGTTATAGCAGATTCAAAAGCATTAAAATTAATAGCATTAAGAGTATCATCTAACATGAACTCTGATAGCTGTTCAGGTATTGCTCCATCCTCCACGGGGAGTCTACCCTCAAGCTCATAAGTAATATCGAGTTTAGAATGAACATCAATTTGCCAGTTACCAGCAGTTTCATTAGTATTAGTATTAGCTAATTTAGTTCTAACTAAGCCATTACTAATAATAAAATCTTGATAACTATTATAACTATAAGTTTTACCATCAATATTTATAATAGTTTTACCATTTTCACGATAAATATATTTATTAGTTTTATCATTAGTTTTTGTACTATCATTAATAAAATCTTTACTAATAGCAAATTGAGCATAGTTAAACATTTCATCAATAACAGGACGAAGAGCATTATCTAATTCATCAATAGTACTAGCATTAATTCCATAACTTTTACCTATTTTAAAAGCACTACCAACAATATGAGGAGAATTAATAATAATATTACGTTTATAATTACCAGCATCAGAATTAATAGTAAAAGCATAATCCTTACCATTAAAATGTGCACCTTTAACATAAAAGCCTATATTAGTAGGATTAATACTAATTTGAAGTCCAGTATTTCTATCTCCGTTAATAAGTTTATTATTTCCAAATATATCTCCAAGACTTTGTTTAAGTTCGCCAAAACTTATTTTACTACTAATATAATCTCTACAAAGGTTATTAACTTCATTTTTAATAGAATTAATAATACGTTGAGCATCACCTTTAAGTAGATTACTATTTAATGGAACTTGTTTACAAAAAGCATATAGAGAAGTACCATCACTACTTGGAATACTAATAACAGGCATACCATTAGTAGTAAGATTTTCAATAATAGTAGGTTTACTTTCTCCATTAAGATATAATTGACCTTGTACAACTACACCAAGTTTGTTAATATTTTCATCATAACCAACTACTGTTTCTTGTACATCATTCCATTCACCATTAGTATCATCAATAGTATTAAGAACTCCATATTTAACATTAGTAGCTCTAATTTTACCTTTAAAGTCACCTTTAACTATTGTAATAGCTTGGTCATAACTATTAAGAAGATTATTAAACCAACGATTAATACTAGCTTCATGACTATTTTCATAAGGTTGATTAAATATGTATTTAGTAAGATTAACAAGATGTTCAGCTAAATCAAAACTTGCAACAGGAGTAGTAAAATCTCTAACTATATCAGGATATTTAGTTTCAAATTCTTTAAATAAAGTATCAAGTTCTTTATTTGTAACTTCTTCTTTAACTGCAAGTTCATATAAATGACCAATAAATTCTTCATCAAATCTGTCACCGTCAAGAATACTAATTAAAGCGTCTTTAAGTGGAGAAACAACTTGACCATTTTCAGCATGAATATTATATTTCCAACCTTGATTAACCATATCATAATTACCAAACTTATCAATATTTGGAACTCCTATATAACCAATAATTGTACCATTAGCAAGTATATTAATACGTCTAAGCTTACTATCATATTCAGTTTCTAGATAATCACCTTGTTTAATAGAAGTAAATGCTTTAACATTTTCATTCTCTACTATATACTTAAGATTAACATTATTAGTATGTTCAACTTGAAGTCTTTCAAGACGTTCTTTAGCAATACCATCTACATATTGAACAAATTGTCTAGCATTAAGTTTCTTAATAGTTGATTCATCAGTAGCACGATATTTACCTTGATTATTAGTGCTGGCATAAAGATAGTTTTTTATTTGATTAAACAAGTAATTTTTAATAATTTTATTACCCGTAACACTATCTATATATTCAACTAATTGACCAATACTAAGATAGACTTTACCATTAACAATTTTACCTCTAGTATTACCTTCACTATCAACACTATTAGCAAAATCATCCATAATAGCTTCTATATTACGTTCATTACCTGTAACAGTAGCATAAGTAGCATTAAGTAATAAACGTCTAGTACTATCATCTTGAACAGAACTATATAAACTACCGCCTGTAAGACCGTCAATAATATTATTAACTATATCAGCAGCTTCTGTTTGTTCAAATCCAGCTTGACTAAGTTTATCAATAAAAGACTGCCTAGCATTAAGTAAATCACTACTAGTAGATTCATGTCCTAAAGAATCTTCTAAATCAGCTATACTTTCATAAACCAAATCAGTACCTATTTGACCACGTTCGAAATCATCATCTGGAAGAGTATTATTAACTTCAGATTTAGGAGTACTAATAGGTTCTTGAGAAATTGATTGTTCAGTTTGAGATTGAGGTTGTTCAGTATTAGTAGGCTCACTAGGAACCGCTTCGCTTCGCTCCGCTATACTCCCCGTGGAGGATGGAGATGAGTTAGTATCATCTACATCAGTTTCATTAACTTCATTAACATCAGGATTAACAGGAGCAACTTCTTCCTCTTTAGGAGTATTATTAACATCGTTTTCAATCTCTGCAATTTCAGCTAATTGTTCTAATGTAGTTTTAAGATGTTCATTACCTTTAGAACTTAAATCAAGTGCAGCATAAGCATCTCTAATAACTTTATCTATATTAGGTTTATTACCATTATTAGCATCTTTAATAACAGAGTCAACATAATCTTTTCCATATTGTTTATAAGCATTACGTAAATCGTCCATAGCTTTATTAACAATCTTTTTACGACTATTATCAAAGAAATTATTAAGATAAGTTATACGAGATTTAATATTATCATCAGATAAATTAAGTTGATTTTTATTAACTTCAACATTAATTTCAGCATTAGCAACTTCTGCTAAATCTTTAAATACTTCATTATATTGTTTTTGAAGTTGAATAGCTGATTGAATATCATTTTTATTTTCAATATCAATAGGGATATAAAGTTTATTAATAGCATCTAGACGTTCATTTAATTGAGCAATACGTTCTTGTTTAACAGAATTATTAATTGCAGCATTATCTTGTATAGTTTTAATATCTCTTTGAATGCTATCAAGAATATGTTGATATATACCATTTTTAGCAGAATTAATATCAACATCTTCAATATGATTATTTGTAATATCTTGATTTAAAACATCATTAGCCCAATTAAGAAGATTATTATAATTTTCTTGACGATTACGAGCATGAACCATTTGGGTAGCTATAATACGACCAACTTCAAATCCACCATCAAGTCTATTAACTTTATTTAAAGTAGTATTATATTCATTTTTAAGATTATTAATTTCAGTTTTAAATCTATTAATAAGTTCATTACTATCTTGTTGTTGTAATCCAAGTTTATTAGTAATACTATCATTAAATTCTTTACTATTAATAGAACTTTCAAGAAGTCCTAAATTACCAGCGTTCATAGAATTAATAATAATATTATCCATATATTCTTTTTCAGCTATATTACGAAGTTCTTCTTCAGTACCAGTAATAATATCTGGATTAACCTGTTGACCATTTTCATCAGTAATAGTTATAAATGGATTTTTACCATTAGCAATACTATTAAGTCTTTCTTGATATGCTTGAAAAGTAGCAGTACGACCAAGAATTTCGTTTTCTCTTTGTTTTTCAGCAGAAGTCCAATCTTTATCAAGACGTTTATTAATAAACTCTCCAGCTTTATTCATAACACTACTAAAAGTAACGCCACCAAGAGCACCCCAAAATGCTTGCTCCCATAACATTGGGTCTTGAAGATAATCTTTAATAGTTTGTTGAGGAATATCTTTATCAAATACTTTTTTACCATTGTATAAGCCGTCTTGACTAGCTATATAATTAATAGCTTCTTCAACTCCTTCAGTCCATTCAGCTCTAACACCATGAAGAATATCATTACCCACATCTTTTAATGTACTAGTAATAGCTTGTTTAGTAGTTTTATTACTTAAAGCATTAGTAATTGCAGCGGCATCATCAATATTACTATTAAATGCAGTATTTAAATTTCTAAGTCTAGAACTAGTTGTATTACCACTTAAAGCATTTTTCCATAAGTTCTTTAAACTATAAACTTGCCATACATCAAAAAGAACATTAGCCCAATCTTCAGCAAAAGTAACATCAGCACTATTTTTAGCAATATCTTTAGCTACTTCTTCATCAGACATATCTCTATATTTAGGATTATTATTATAAAACTCTTCTCTTTGTTTATCATTCATATTAGCAAGTTGAGTTTTAGAATAATCTTCAATATCATTATAAGTTTGTCTAGCTTCTTGATAATTTTCAAGATAACGAGAAGGAACTCCAATAGCAGTAGCTTCTGCTATTCTACTAGTAATTGCTCTACTCTTTTGTGTCATATTAATAGCACTAGCCATCTTATTAGCTAGTTTATTAAATCTTAATCCTTTACCTAATAAAGAAACACCTTTAGCAAGACCAGCACTAGGAACCAGAAGAGTTAAAGAACTAGCTATACTAGGAACATTACTAGCCCACCAAGCAAAATCTCCAATATCAAAAGCAGCATTGGGATTTTCTCTATATATAGCTAAACGTTCATTAATAGATTCTTTTAAAGATTCAAGTCCAGAACTTATTTCAGATTGATAATCATTAGGGCTATCACTAATCATATTATAAAATGCGTCTGCTAAATCAGCAAAACCAATAACTGTTCCAACAGTAATTTCATTACCAATCTGTCCAATCATTCTTAATCCTTGTTCCCAATTACTTTGATTAACAGCACGTTCTTTATCAAGTTTTTCTGGATCATCAACAGGATTAACATAAACATCATAAGGAGCATATTTATCTATATCATATTGGTTAAGATTATATGATTGCCCAGCAATACGACTAAATAAACGACTACGACCCTGGTCACTAATAGAAGTGCCAGGGTTGTAATCAACTAAAGTAGGAGGCTGTATAGCCCCCTTTTTAGTTTTAGGATTATATTCAGGATTAGGTGTTTTATTACCACCTTGTAGAAATTTTAATACATCCATATTAATATAGATTGTTAGTTAATTCATCATAGTAATATTGAATAACATAAGGATCTGTACTGCCACTAAGTTGAGCAAGTTTAGTAGCAACATTTTGTTGAATAGCTTGTACAGCTTGTTCATCTACTGCCATACCAGCTTTAACAGCAGTAACTGTTTGTTCCCATTGAGATAAATTATCTATAATATCAACAGCACTTTCTTTACTAATCAATCCAATGTTTTGATTATTAGCAGAATTAATTAGATTAAAACCGCCACCATTAGGTACTAATTTAAATTTATCAATTCCAGTAAATGCAACATTATTAGTAAGAGAAATAGGTCTATTAGCATTATAATAATTTTCAACTTTACCTTCTGCTTTCCAAGCAGTATCTTGATTCCAAGATTGAATAACAGCACTATCAATAGCACCACTACCTACAAGTAAAGTAATAGGTTCTCTTTTAAGTTTACCTTCTGTATCATAGTAACCTGCAATATTAATTTGAACTCCAACATCACCAGTTTTTGGGTCACGAACAATAGTAGGAATAATCTCATTTTCTTTAGCACTTCTAAGATAAGCTGTATAAGCTTTTCTATCTTCAGAAGTCATAGGTTCAAATATTCCATTTTCACTAGTAATATAAGCTTCACCTTGAGTTAAATCAATACCACTACGAATAGCCATCATAGCTTGTTCTTCTTTATTCTTTTTATAAGCTGAAAGTTTACTAGCTTTTTCAGGATTAGCGTTCATCATAAAATTAATTTCAGCTAATTCAGGAGTTAAAGCGCTAATACCAATAGTAGAAGAAGTTATTTTGCCACCATCAAGAACAGCATCATTTTTAAATTTAAGAGAATCAACATAATTAACTAAACCAATATAAGGTTCTTTATTACCTGTTGGGAATCCAGTATGATGTTCTTCACCATTAGAATCAACTCGAACAAATTTATCACCATAACCAAAGAATCTAGTTTTAGCAGAATTAAGAAAAGCATTTAAAGGATTTCTAGTATCTTCAGCTTCTTTAACAGCTTTACCAAAACTATAAATAGATTTATGATAATCTTTTGGTAATTCAGCATATCTATAACCATTACCATCAGAACCAAATATTATACCAAGACTAGCAGCTTTTTTCTCTCCACCAAGAGCATTAATAAACGAATTATAAACATCATCATTATTAAAATATTGTCTAATAGAACTACTATCTCCAAATATCTGATTAACATATTTACTATATGTATAAGAATATTTATTACTAGGTAAATCACTTAAACTAATAATAGAATTATATGTATCAAATCCGTCAATGCTATCTTGCGATTTACCAACTTTAAGACTATTAATATATTCTTGATTATCAATAATATCATTAAGATAACTAAGAGCATAGGCTCTATCAGATGGATTAGTAATATTAGTCATAATACTAGTTCTAATATCATCTGGATTAGCAATACTTAAATCAATATTAATATCAGGATTATATTTAGTAAGAAGTCCAGCTATTGATTGTCTATTAGTAGTAATTTCAGCTTGAGCTTGAGCAGGCATAAAATTATCAATACGAACAGGAGTACCTTTATAGGTTAAATTATCAATAGCTTGTTTTCTTTGAGTTGTACTTCCTAGTCCAGCTTGTTTAGATAAAGCTAATTGAGCTTTCCATGCTTCACCATAAGTAGTATTACTATTTTGATTATAAAAAGTTGCAGCATTATAGAAAGGGTCAATACGTTTAGCAAGATACTGTTCAGGAGTAAGCAGAATACCATTTTTATCTGTTATATCAGGATTACTTCCATTTTGGTCATACTTCCATTTAGCAATTTTATAATCTTGTTCAAGACTAGCTTTAGCACCAGGAGTATTTTCAATAACAGCTTTAACAGCTTCAGCAAGTTTAGCTTTACTTAACCTTTGCCAATCACCTTTAGTATGAGAATAAATCTCTCCTGTAACAGATTTAGTAATATCATCAGTAACTTTTCCATTAGCATCAAGCCATCTTGTTTGACTACCGCCGCCTTGTTCTTTAGCAGCCCATTGAAGTGCTTGATTAAGTATTTGGTTCATAGGAATTTCAGAAACTTCTTTATCAATAGGAGTCCATTTACTTCCACCAATAACATTACCATTCTTATCAGTTATATCTTGATAATTATATTTATTAACAGCACGATAATAATTCTTATAATCTTCCGATAAATCAGTACGTTTATCAAGATTATTCATATAAGTCTTATAATCTTGTTGAGCACGTAAACGACCAATCATTCCCGGACTTGAAGTTATATCTCCATAAGTTCCAACTATATCGTCAAGACTAGAATAAGCATTACCATATTGCATATTTTCAGTAAGAGCATTACGAACTTTATTAAGTTGTTCTTGACGCCAAGCATCTTCAGCTTCATTTAAATCTAATTGAGCAAGTTGAGCATCAATTTGAGATTTAGTTTGAATAGCTTGTTGATGGCCTTGTTCAAGAGTATTATAAGTTCTAGCTAAGACATTTAAGTCAATAGGATTAACTTGTTGTCTAAAAGTAGGAGTATAAAAGTTTATCGGCATGATTGTTTTCCTCCAAGTTTTCTACGTTTACGAATAATAAATTTATCATAATCAACTCCAGCATCCCGCATAATTCTATCATCTACATTAGGAGCAGATGCCCTCATAGCACCAATAGTATTATTTAAAGCTTTACGATTTTCATATCTACTAATCATATCTTGAATACCAGCATTAATTCCACTAAATAAATTATTAATATTAGTTACTTTAGCTTCTCTAATACCATTATCAAATGCTGCTTTTCTATCTATATATTGATTGTATTGTTGAGCATTAAATTGACGAACACTTTGCTGATTACGTCTATCTTGATTAATAAGATTAGTTTCAATATTTTCTTTTTCACCATAAAGTTGATTAACAGCTTGACCAGCAGCATTACGAACTCGTTGCTTACGAGCTAAACTAACACGACTACTAGCAGTATTAGAATCAATATCACGATAAGCTTCAAATTTATCTTCTCTAATTCTATCAAGTTGAGGATTAATATTATATTTAGTTTTAAGTTTATTAGCACTAATAAGAGTAGGCTGTCCCGGACCTCTCATTTTATTAATAGCTCTTCTACTAGTAAAATAACTAGCTAAACTACCAGCTACATTACTACTTAATCCAATCCAATCAGCAGCAGTAAGATTTTTAAATTTACCTTGACCTTTACCATCGGAAGATGTAGTTCCTTTAGCGGGTGTACTAGTAGAAACAGGTAAAGTAGTAGGAATACTAGTAGAAACAGGTAAAGTAGTAGGAATACTAGCTTCTATAGTAGGAAGATTACGATTATAAGTAGCAGTAGGAGGAGTTTTAGTAGAACTAGATTGAACTGATTGACTTGACTTATTCCTTCCTCTACGGGGGGTATTCCCTTTAGATTTAGTAGTAGGTAAATTTAGAATATTAGTATTATCAACAGTTATATTTTTATTATTACCATGACTCCAACCAGCTTTAACAAGACCACTAGTAATAGCAGGTCCATCATTAAATAAAGGAAGTTCACGTTCTGCATAATATTGAGGACGACGATTTCCATTATCTACTTTAGAATTTTTAGTAGGATTATCATTAAAAGTATTAGATTTATTTTTATGCCATCTTCCATTTCTAAATGTATATTCAGAACCAGAAACAGTTTCACCTCTAGCAGATCTATCAATAGGATATGGACTTGTTCTAGTAATAGTTCTATCAGTTATTGGAATATAATATCCATTATCTTCATCATATTCCCAAGTTCTTCCATGACGATTAATCCGTTTTCCACCAACAGTAAATTTATCGCGTAGACCCCCCGTAGAGGATGGAGAATGAATTAATCCATTCTTAACATTACCACTAATACTAACAACTAATCCAACATTACCTTTCTTTCTAAGTTCTGGATATTTATTATAGACTTTAGCTTTAACATCATTTCTACCATGTAATCCAGCTAATCTTAAAGCATCAATAGCATCGGCTTTAGTAGGAATAGGATAACTTCTATGTCCTCCAGCAAAATCTTTTTTAGCTACACTAGGATAAGGTTTCTTTTTAGAACCATAATCTTTATCTCTACTTAAACCACCCATAGCTTTTATAGTACCATCATCATTAATTTTATTTCTATCTTTAAAATCTTCTTGAGCTTTAAATACTTTATTAGGATTAGCTCCACCCATAACTAATTGAGCAGGACTAGCACCGTTAAGAATAGGTTGTGCAGAATAAACTTTAAGTTCATTTCCATTAGTTTCAACTACTTCACCACCTTCTACTTCAATACCAGTTTTATCACTAGGACCAATATCAATACCACCTTGACTATGTTTTTTTCCATTCATATAAAAGAAATTATTACCAAGAGGTTGAGCAATACCACCAGCAACTACATTTGGTACTTTACCACCAGTAGCATATTGTTTTTGTGGGATATTTCTTCCATTAGTTCTAGGAGTTTGAATAATATTAAATGGAAAAGTTGGTCCAAGGTCTTCATCATTAGGAAAAGATTCTTTATTAAAATTCTTAACATAATCAACAAGTCTACCGGCAGTATTATTCATTAATTTTTCTCTATTATCTTTAGATACTAAATTGTTTATACCATTATATAGAAATTCATTACCGAGTCTTATTAAACCAGTAGATTTAGCAACTTTATCATAAGCTCCACCAAGTGGAGGAATACTATTTTGAATAAATCTTCCATTACGAGTAACATTACCTCTAAACGTACTAGGTAAATTACTTATATGAATAACTTTATCTTTTCTAGGCATTTTATATAATATAATGAGAAATTGTAATTTGATTGATTTTAAGGCTCTCTGCTGAACGATAGCCTATCAGTCGATTAATAGTTCATACCTATATATAATAATTCAACAGAGAGCAAAAGATTAGCGTTTATGACCGCCACAGCGATATACATTTAGCCTATCTCGATATACTGATTGAGGCATAACAGGTTGTTGAACAGTACCATTAGTAATCCATTCAGGACGTTCAAGACCAGTTTTAGGAGCACTATAACTAGCTTGGTCAGCTTGTTTAACTTGAATTGGTTGTTGTCCTTTACTTCCAAACATACCACCAATTAAACTTCCAGCAGCACCAATAGCAGCACCAATCCACGCTTTTCTACGTCCGCCACATTTATATTTATTAATAAAACTAGAACGTTGATACATAGTCATTGGATTAGTCATTTTATCAGAAGTAATATTAAGTTGCTGTTGACCAGCTTGAAGTTGTTTACGCTGTTCAGCTTCTTGAGCAATACGTTTATTTTCATTAATTTGTTGATTAGCAGAAATACCTTGACCTATTGCAGTACCTAATTCACTAAGTCTTTGAACTCCTGTAATAGAACTAGCAAGACTACCTAAACCGGGAAGAGCATCAGCAAATTCAGTACCGAAACCAGCTTTACGTCGAACTCTACCGCCACATTTAAGAGTAAGCTTATCATTATATTGACCAACATAATCTTGATTAGCATAAGCACTAGTTAAAGCTTGAGCATTTTGTAAAGCATCTTTATGGTCTTGTGCAGCTTGAGCTTCAGCTTGGGCTTTTTCTTGAGCTTTCTTTTGCTTATTACCTTTAATTATACCGCCAGCAATACTAGCAGCTGCACCAATAATAGCACCAATAAAAGCTTTTTGTCTTTGTCTATCTCTATATTGTATCATAATTTTCTAAATTGAGTTTGAGCACATTCAAGACTTTCAAATTCAATGCGCTTATTATCTGAATTATTAAATATAAAACGAACTATAAAATAATTACCATATACTCTACGAAGTTTATCACTTACTATATTTGGATGTTCTTTAATTGCATTACGGAAATAATTAAAGTTATATTGAGTAAGTTCATACCAAGGTTTTTTATACTTATTAAATTCATTAAGTTTATCAATATTAATATCTATATCATCAGTATCATTATCTTCATTAAATATACGAAGTATATCTCCAGCATAAGGATGTTCTCTTAAATCAACAGGATTGTTAATATTATCACTATAAATAGGAATATATATCTTACGCACTTTATATTTAATAAATTCAAGAAACTTAATAAGTTCATAAGATTCATTAATAATAATATCAATATAACTATTATAAACAAGTTCTGGTTCTTCGCCAACTTCTTGTCTTGAAATCATATAAAGACTATTACTATCATCTCCCATATGAGTATTAAATCTACCATAATTATATTCATTAGTAAATACATGAAGAGGACAGTTAAGTCTATCATCATTATGTTCAGTTTGAAAATAACATTTAGTTTTAGTAGACCAAGCATTATTAAAATAATAATCATGTAAACTAATAAAACTACCTATTTTATAATTAAAACTAATAACTTCATTATGTGATTCTATAATAGATTCTTTAGTATTAGGATTAATATTATCATAAGTATAATCAAACTTAATTAAAATACGATTATTATATTTATCATGAGCAAATCTAACTTTATTAGGATGATATTTATCTAGCCATAATTTAATATCTTCATCCATTATTTTAAGTTGACCATCATCAAATTGATAAAGAGTATGAAAATCGTCATTATAGAATATATAACCAAATTCTCCAACTATATATGCTAAATCATCTTGCAATCCACCATATCCTTTATCACTAGTAAAGACTTCTTTATAATCAACTTCAAAAGCATCGGGTTGATAAAGTTGTACATTTTCATCTCTAGTTTTAAGTGCAGCACTTATATCAAACATAAACATACTATGTTGAGTATGTACTAATAGATAATATCCAATACCAACAAGATTAGTAATTATTCCTTTATTTTCAGTAATATTTTTATAACCTTCAATAGGAAATACTCTCCAAGCATTAACTTCACTTTCATCTTGAATAATATTACTACGTCTTATAGTTTTATCAAAACGAGTAATATTAATAATATCATTACGATATTGAGTTAATAACTTAGGAACAAATTGGTCAACATTACCAATAGGGTCTTTAAATAAATCAACACTATTTTTAGGTTCTACAAACGTACCAAATGCAACACTTTTTGTATCAGTTTCTTCTTTAATACTAAATGCTATTTTACTAGGTTCATTATTAAAACATTTACTTTCAAAGAACTTATCGCTATAAAGAGGAAATTGAATATATTCAACAAAAGGTTTATCAAACCAACAAGGATGTGTACCATCAATATAATAATAAGGAGTATTATCAGGTGAATATAATCTATAATCTCCTTCATTCATAATAACTCTATTATCATTATATACTAATACTCCATCATATGTCATTCTACCATTATATCCATGTTCAATAGAATATGTTCCACTAGAATAACGAACATCATTAAGTCTTATAAGTTCTTTTTCTTTATTAATATAAATATTTCTAGTACAATTAAGAACAGTAGCAAGAAACATAGTTTCAGCATCTAAAGAAAGTTCTTTATAATCATCCATTTCTAATGCTGTACCTTTTCCAGCTCTATCATCTGCGATACTATCAGCTACTACTAATTTATAATTATTAATAGGTTTATATACATTTCTACTTATTACTCCTATAACAGGCATATTATAACTATATGGATAAGTAGTATTAACAACCATATCAACAACATCAGATTTTTCTCTAAACGGTTCAAATGTACATTTACCATCAATACGAATTATATTAAAATCATATTTAATAGTATCATCAATGTCAAATCTACCACTATATAGATAACATTTATCACTAGTATAATTATTAGAAACAAAACCTGGCTTAGCAGCATAATTAGATTCTTGCCATGTAACATTACTAGCTATATTAGCAAAATCTTTTCTAGTTAATAATCCTGTATATCTAGTAATAGGTTCTACTTTTTCATAACTAACAAACCAACCAACATAACCTAATTCTTTTATTTTATTCCAAAGATTATTATCAATATTAACATTAATATAGAACTTATTAAAGGTATCATTCATATTATATACAAAACCTCTAATATGTTCTCCACCAATAGATTCAGACTTAAATATTAAATCTGGTATTCTAAATAGTTCATCACCATTAATATTTTCATAATAACCAAATTTAGCTTCATTATCATAATTGCCATAAATAATTTGATTACTAGTTGGAGTATAGCTACCACTATTTATAATTTGATAAACATATAAATCATTATATTTATCTTTATCTTGATAATCTATAAAGTAATTAGAAATAAGAGTATATAAATCATCTCTATTAGTTGCTTCTAATTCGCCAGCACTATTAAGTAAAATATTAGTTAAAGGATTATTAATAGGTTCAGAAGTATAAACTACAATTTTACTATCAGCAATATATTGTTTAACATTAGAACTAATACTAGATATTGGAATAGTTCCACTAATTACAACCCAATAAGGAATAGTACCAGCAGTACCATTAATCCAATCAACAGTTATTATAGTACAATGAGAATTATCATTTATAACATCATTTATATATTTATCTTTATTAGATAATTTATATCCTCTACTAGCATCACCATACTTATCAACAAAATGAATAAAGAAATTATATACTTCTCCAGGAATAAGAGTATCATTCTTTTTACGTTCATTAAAATCATAAGAAGGATCAATTACACTATGAGTAATTCTCATTTTACAATTATCAATATCAAATTGAGCAGTTCCAAATATTATAACTCCGCTAGTAAATACAGCATCTTCTGTAAATCCAACACCATTATAAGTATAACAAACAATTTTAACTTCACTAGGTAAACTATAACTAGATATATTATTTTCATACTTATAACTAGTAGGAATAATAAAACAATTACATGCTAAATATTCTTTAATATTAGCTCCGCCTTTAGAACCTACTTTTATTACAGTATTATAATTAACTTTTAAATATTCATGAGCAGCAATACCTTGAATAACAGTTTCATTAAGAAGAGTTTTAAAAGTACGAAAAGGATATTGATTATTATTAAATAGTTTAGTATAATCAGCTATTTCATAATCTGCGGTTCCAGTAAATCCAAGACTAGCCATTTTAAAATAAGGTCCTTTTTCACTAACTGCATGTACAACATTATAACTGTTATAATAAGCATTAACAGATTTATTTCTAAGTTTAATAACAATATCATTAACAGATTCTTCTAATGTTTTACCATCACTCAAAGTTCTATTATCATTATCACTTTTTTCATCATAATTAGCAATATATATTCTATTTTTATAATTAATAATGTTACCAACATTATAATAATTATAATAATCAGTAGTTAAATCTGCTATATTATATTCCACAAGTACATCTCTACTAAACTTAAAAATATTACTATTTAAATCATCAGTTCTAAAAGCTTGCGTACTATCTTTTTTACATATAATAAGTCCTAATTGATAAAGTCCTGAACGACCACCAGTAATACTTACTTCAAAAGTTTGATTACATATATCTTTAGAATCACTAAAAGAATCACTATTTCCATAGCAATATCCATTAGGGTCATCTTTAGGATCATAAACAAACTCTTTACGAAAACAAACTTTATTAATAACTTGTGGAATTATAACATCATTAAAAATAGGAAATCCAATACTATACCATTTAGTATAATTAGTCTTATCTATTTTATATCTAATAAACATAAAATAAAATCCTTTATAAGCAGCTCCACTAACATAATTTAAATTGCTAACTGTGGGTAAAGTTACTTGAGGAATAATAGACATTTCAGTATCAGGACTTCCAGAATCTAAATCAATATTAATAGTTTTAAGAGGAACATCAATAGAGGCATCGCTTTCAGCAACAGCAATTATAAGATGATTTTTAACATTATATGTATATGTTCCTTTAATCTTACCACCATTATATTTCCAATTACTATTTACTCTATAACAACTAGAAGATTCTTCATTATATCTATAAATATAAGATTCATTATTATCTACATTAATAACAAATAAAATAAGTTCAGTACTAGTAGGAATAACACCAACTATTTTAAAATTATTAATACCATCTTCATGAATACTATTAGCAATTATACTACAATCTTCAAGTCCTTCTTCATTAACAATCATCCTATCGTCATTGCTTATCTTAACATTCTTAGCAGCAACTAATGAATAAGGTACACAATCACCTGGATGTTTATTAAGACTAAGTTTCTTTTGTATATTCATAATTATTTAGGAAAAGTAAAGTTATAAAAGAACTCATTCCAACCACTATCATCATCACTTTGTTCATCTAATAAAATACTAGTCTTAATATCTTTCTTCATACTTTCCCATAGATAGAAAGGATTAGTTCCATATTGACTAGCAGAAAGATTAAACACAGGATGTTTATATCCTCTCATAAGCATACGAGCCATACAATAATAAGTAAGACCTTGAATTAATTTACCATTAGCAGGTATAACAGGAATCTCACAATGATAATTATCACTGTATTGAGTTTCAATATCTTTATAAACAACTGTTATACAAGTATCATTAAAATTAAGTTCAATAGTATTACCTCCAATAAGAATATAATTATGATTTGACTTATCATATCCTCCACGGGGGGTCTGACAATGAGAATGAACTTCATGCTGACATCTTGGACATTCAGTATTATTATGAACTGTATAAACAACAGGATTACATCCTACTTTACCAGTATCAATAACTTCTCTAGTTCTAGAACCATTAGGACAACAATCATCAGGCATACCAAGATAGTCTTTATTAGTAGCACGCTCCGGACTTTCGTCCTCCGCTTGACCCCCCGTAGAGGATGGAGCAGATTCAGTATCACCACATCTATATTTACTAGTATCAGCTCTAGGTACTTCACAACCATTACTATCATATACTTTAAGACCGTCATCAATAAGACAACATTTACTTTTAGCTATCTTATTAATGACGGTTAGTTTCATTTTCTTATCAACTTTACGAAGAACTTTAAGTTCATTCATAGCATCAACACACCAAGCAGGAACTCTAGGAATCCAATCACTTCCATCAGGATTGAAATCATTATCAAGTTTAGCAATGATATGCTCTATTGTAATCGTTTTATTATTTGCCATAATTTATAGATTTATCAAGAATAACTCTACCATCAGCATCAAGCATAATACCAACTTCTTTATATATGTCAAGATAAACTTTAATAAAATCAGAATAACTACCTTTAAATATCATTTCATGATTAACAACATAAACAGATTGTTTAGTAGTTCTACGAATTATATTATTCGCTTCAAGTTCTTTAATATATCTATGAAGATGAATAAATGAACAAATCTTCTTAGTTTCATCATTTTCTTTAAGTATAATTTTATTAGAATTAAACTTAATAGTTTTAGCAATATAACAAATAAGTTTAACAATAACTACACTTTTTGCATTATTAGTAATATAATTTAGTAAGTCGGTACTTATTTGAGCATATCCTCTACGTTCATAAAAACTTTGAATAATTTTTATTCTAGAAGCTTCAGCTTCAACAATATTAATATCTTTAAGTTCTTTTTCAACAAAAAATGGACTAGGAATTACTTCTTCAAGAATAAGTTCAGTTTCACGAACTTTACGAGTAACAACAGGACTTTTAAAATTAAATTCAGGCATAACTTTATTTGTTTAATGATTAACAACTTTATCAACATAACGAAAATTCAACCTCCGGTGGCGATATTTTAGTTAAAATAAGTGTTAAACACGCCATGGGTGGCGTAACTTTTTTTTATTTTTTCTTCTAACTTATTGATTATCAGCGATTAATAAATGTTAACCCTATCTTATATATATACATACAATAGCAATATTAATAAGTTCAGCATTAAAAAGATTAGCAAAATCATTAGTGGATACTCCCCGTGGAGGATGGATAGGATTAGGATTAGCTAGAATTAGTTCAAGATGTATCTCCATCCTCCACGGGGAGTTGAGTGGAGCGAAGCGGAACGTTCAACTACATTACTTTATTTATCACTATATCTAGTTTTATTACCATTATTATGTGCTCCACGTTCATACTTTTGTTGATTAACATTTCTAATATATTTAAATGGAGCATTAGGTTCTCGTTCAAGATAAACAAGAAGTTTACTTCTTAATCCTAATTTAAGATTAAAAATATCATCAACAGTTTTACATTCAGAATTAAGTTGTTTAGCATCTTTACCTCTAAGTTCTCTATTAATATAATTAGCATACTTAAATTTAATAGCACTATAACTATGAGTTCCATTATTAATAAGTTGTATTTCATAAAACTCTTTATTAGTTTTATAAACTACATAAGGAATACCATCATACTTAAGTCCACGAATTTTATATATCTCTGCTTCTTCTTTATCATAAGGTTTAAGACCAGCATCAATAATTTCTTGTTTTTTAAGTCTAGTAGCGTTCCAATCAACATAAGTATCTCTAGGTTTATCTCTATATCTCCAGAAATTAATAACTAAATCACCAATTTCATATTTAAAATGATAAGCATAACCTTCAAGAACACATTTATGAACACCATAACTATAATACCTATGAATGTACTTTTTATAATCAGAAAGACTTAATTCAGAACGTCTTGTAGCAAGTTTAAGAGCAACAATATAATCGTTTGCTTTTTTAGCTAAGTTACAATAACGCAAAAGTTGGAGAAGAACAATACGTCTTTCTCCAACTGTATAACTAAGTCGATGATTAATTAATTGCTCTAATTTATTAATTAATTCAACATTATCATTAAGAAATTGAAACCCATATTCATTAAGATTAATTTTTAAATCATCTTTAATAACTTGATTTTTACTTTTAATATAAGCACGGCAATCAGCTTTCATCTTATTTATAAGTTCAAGTTCTTTATTATATTTTGCCATATCATCATTAGAAGTTTCAATAAACTTTTTATAATAATGACTAATATCTATATCTTTAATCATAATTTATCTAGTTACAAAATTATCAATAGGGGTTTCATTTGTTTGACGAGGAACTTCAATAAGATTACGTTTAAATACAATCTCTTTAAGAGCTCCAATCATATCTTCAGGAATAAGAAATTCATCATCATCGTATTTAGCTTCATCATCAATAGGGTCATAATTTACATCTTTAGCTTTTTCAACAGTTTCGGTAGGAACAAGATAAGGAATTTCAAATGGAGATTCAATAATAATAGAACCTATATTTTGAAACCAATCTTTATTATTACTAAAGAAATAAATATAACCATTAATATAATCATAAACAGGAAGATTACACATACCTGCAAGATAATGATAAAACTTAGCACTAGCTTCTTTTGCAAATGGTATTTCTATCCCAGTATGTCCGGTAGTTCTAATTGATTGGAAAGGTAAGTTATTAATAAGTCTAACTGGCTTTGGAACTTCTTGTTTAGTACGTTTAATTGCAGGAAGCCCAAGAGTTTGACTATTATATAAGTCACCATCAGGAACATTAATAATAGAAACACGAATACGTTGTTGCAAACCTTTATCAACATATTTATGATTTTCATAACTTTTACGAATTAGTTCATTACGACCATGAAGAATAGCATATCGAAGATTACGTCTAAGAGGAATACTATTAGGATTGCCAACAGCATGAGCAAATTCACTAACTAATTGATTAAGACTAGCCATGTTAAGATTGACTTGCGTTTTCTAATTGATGAACTCTTTGTTCAAGTTCATTAATCTTATTAGAATATGTTTCAACTTTAGTTTTAAGTTCATTAACTGTATCAACTAATTCATTATGCTTTTGTTCTATAACTTTAACTTTTTGTTCAAGTTCAGTATTATTAGTATAATCAACAATAGAATTTAATAATTCAATTAATAATTTTCTATCTTTATTAGATATATCACTATTTAAAAAATATATAGTTCTAATAATATCATCTTTAAGTTTATCTTTAGTCATAATATATTATGTTTTAAGTTTATTATATTTAATGTTATAATAAACTGTTGCAGGAGTAGTATCGAGAAATACAAAAACAGAAAACAAATTAATTAACCAACTACTCCTAGCAACAGTTCCACGTGGACTTATTTAATCAAGCTTAACTGTGGTAAAGAAGCCGGCAACAGCACCAGAACCCGACCGAGTCCAATGAGAATCAAAGCCACCAGAGCCAGCCCCAGAATCGTTATGAGCGTCACAGCCAAGCAGAAGCACACGAACAGCTTTATCTGTATCTTGTCCATTACTACCTTTTATCCAATTATAGTCAGCTTTTTTATTAGTTCCAACTTTATTAGGAACAAAATAAGGACCTCTTTGTAAATCAAATTCTGTAATATAATTATTAGCATTAGCTTGATAACCAATAAAATAACATTTTTCATCAACATTATCTACTGTAACATCAGCATGAGCAACACCTTTTTTAAGAAGATATACAGAATTATAATCAGCATCTTTATTGATAATAACTACATCTCTAACAAATGACCATATATCACCAAAGAAATTTAGAATACCACGATAAACAGCAGGATAAGTATTTAAATTACTTCCATCTGCATTATAATTTCCTAGTTCATAATGGTCACCATTTGTACTACCATTACCAATATTATGTTCAGCAGTCCAATAAGTTTGTACAATAGGATTATTACCATTAAAAGCTGTCCATCTATCCCAACTTAAATTAGTAACACCAGTACCAAGACCACCTTGTTTAAATCCATCACTAGTTAAATTAGTATTTAATGCAGATTGATGATCAAAATTAGCATACTCAATATAACAAAGAGCTTGTAAAGCACAATATTCAAGATAATCAATCATTGTAATCCAATCGCCACGATTAGCACAAAATTCATTAGCTTTATCATAAATAATACCAGTTCTAGGTCTACCTTGCAATTTAGTAGCAACAATAGAAGAACTTTTATTTCCTCCTAAATATCTAGTATCATCATGTTTAATACAAGCACTAAACACTTCTTCTTTACCATCTTCTCTAGTTCTAGTCATAGTTTTAGTATGACTTATAATAAAAGGATGAACTCTAGTAAATGTTCCATCAATATTAAAATCACTTATCCAAAGTTGATATTTAGTACCAGTATCTTTAACACACATATAAAATTCAGGAACTCTTACCCCAACATCGCCATCACTTCCATCAAGAGGAGGAACAAAACCATTTTCAAGAGGTTTAGCCCAACCCGTAGGATTAAGGAAATAACTGATTTTCTTTTCATTATAGACACAGCCTTTAAGTCTATTTTGAATAGGAAGTTCTCTATGAAATTTAGCATTACCAATTCTAATTATATCATTATCATCTTTAGTCCATTCAATACCATAAGCAGCATTTTCAAAAGTAGGAATAAATGCAGCAGAACCCCAAGCTGGATTACCTTGTTCATTAATAATTAAACTATCTCCTTTAGATACTCCATCTAAATTAGGTAAATGTTTAAGTCCTTCTGCAAGTTCATTTAGTATATGCTTATTAAATCTTAATAAGCCATTATACATTTCTACTAAATTAAAATTCATATCAATCTTCTTCTAGAGCATCAACTCGATCATCAAGAGAATTAATATTACTAGTATTTCGATTAACTTGAGTTACAAGTCCTTGAAGAGCAGTAATTATAGCATCGTTTTTAGTATCATTACTAGCTTTCATAGCATTAATTGCAGCAACTATATCTGTATTTGCTTTATTAATAGTAGAATTAACAGTATCAAGTTTATTACCAATAGTAGTTTTCATACTATCAACAGCAGCTTTAATACTATCTAATTTAGCATCAATTTTATCAAAACGATTATTAAGAAGAGTTTGAGTTTCATCTGATTCACTTTTATGTTGATTTTCAAACTCATCAAATTCAGCTTTAACCATTTCATGTAATTCAGTAATCTTTTGACTAATCTCATCAAGATTAACTATAACATTATTTTCTCCAAGCTCATCATGTTCTTTATTACCAGAAATACTAAGTTTAAGATTATTAATAAGTTTATTAATAGCATCTAACTTATAATTAACTCTTTTATCATCTTCCATATCTTTAGAATTTAGTTTGTTACAAATATAAATTATATTATTAATAACAAGTAGTTTAACAATATTATTAACATTTTTTTAATTAAGCAGTTTTAGAACTATTAATACCTAGATATTTAGTCCAAGTATAATGTTTACGTTCACTAATATAATTAAGATTATCATCATTAATATGAGCTTCTTCTTCAAAACTTATATCTTTATACGCATCATGTTGTTTAATATGAAATAGTCTTATAATAAGATATTCAATACCATACCATATATAGAAAAAGATATATAACATCTCTTTCATTTGTTCTGTATGAATAGCTTCATGATTAAGTTCTTTGTTACTTAATTCTCCTTTAGTAAATATAATACCAAAAATATTAATAGCTTTATAACCATTAAAAGGAAAATGTTTAGTCTTAATAACTCTCATAACTTTACTATTTTGAAATTTAATATTGTAAATATTTATGTACATCAATAGAGCCACTTTTTAGGCTTATAGTAAGACTTTTATTCAATCGTGTATAGTTAATCAGCTAGGTTTAAAACTAGCCAAATTTGGCAAGCTATACTCCCCGTAGAGGATGGAGCAGGCTTGAATTAGTCAGTCAAGCCTAGCTAATCAATCTCATACAATCTTAACCAATAGTATTATCAATATCTTTATAGCCAATTCCAAGTTTCTTTAGAATAGGACTAACAGCCCAACTCCAAAACACAGGAGCAAGAATAGCACTATTAACAAGCATAATAGCATTATCATATCCAGCAGCAATATAAATACCAGCCATAGCAGCAATACTTATTACTAATACACATCTTTTCTGCCAAGTAGGAACTTTATTATCGCCGTTAAAGTAATCAATAACTTTAATAACAATATAAGTTAGAACATTAACAATGAACATAAATCCAAAGTCAAAATTATTAAGAATACCACTTACAATTACATCAATAAATTTGTCCATACTAAAATTTAGATAAATAAAAAAGGGAACTATCCAAGTGCAGTACCGATAATACCAAGAGTTAAACCTGCATTAGCTTTACCGTTTACATCACGACGATTACCACCGTCATAATTCATTCCAGCACCATTATAGCCCTCTGGAACAACTTTAACTTTTTCAATTACTTGCATAATAAATTAAGGTTTAAGTTAAAAAAATAGATTAATACTTGTAGTTTGAACTACATAATCTATAACACTTAAACCGTTATCTTTGTTTGGTAATTAACATTATTCTAACTTTCAATAGGACTATATATTGTCAATTCACCAATTTTGTTAAGTTTAGTATATTTTATTTCACCTATTGAAGTCTTACCATCATCAGCTTTGCCACCTTGTGTACCAACATAACATTGAATAGTTTGTTGTCCTCTAAATTCAGAATTACCTGCAATAAAACCATATCCAAATCTATAGTTATCAGTATAAATATCATTATAAACAGTATTATCTTCATTTAATAAAACTGTATGATATTCATAACTATAATTATCATCACTAGTTATATTAAGAGTTGGTTCATCAAGAGCTAAAGGAGTACCAGTTGTATTAACTTGATTATTCCAAACTTTATATTTATCATTAGGTTGATTTTCATACCAACAATAACCATCACGATGAATATAACCACCACCATGACGAATTATTTTAATATTATCTAAACCAATAGTTTTATCATTAACAGGATTAATTCTAAAATATTTTACTTCATTATTAGATTTAGCAACTCTTTTAATAACTTCACCGTACCAACATTCTTTATAGCCACCATGTCCATCAGGCATATTAATAGTTCCATCAGCCAAAGGAAAAATAAATATTCCTCTATCATCAACATCAATTTCAATATTTCTTAATTGCCAAGCATAAACAATAACTCCACCTTTATAAGCAGTACATTCAACAGTAATATGACCTCTACTTAAACTTCCAAACCAATTAGCACAAAGATTCATTTTCATTATATCAGGCATTTTATCTTCAAGGTCAATCATAGATTCAATATTAAACATAACACATTCAGCACCTGAGGAAGTATTATCACCACCCCAATATAGGTAAGGAATTTGGCCTAAATTCCAAGACCAACCAACAGCTGCATAGTTTAAACTATTAATAGGCGAATTAACATAATATGATTTAGTATCCAAATCTCGACCATCATGAATACCCCAAATATATCTAAGTTGGACACTAGTAAAATCACTAAAATGAATAACAGAAGTAGGCCAAATATGATTAACACCATCATAAACATGAGCAATATTAGTTTGACCTACTGTTCGTTTCTTAAGAGGTTTAGCAATTCCTCCTTGACGTCCAAGAGTTAAACTCATTATTCATCAACAATATTATAAGTCATTCCAGCAACTGGGGTAATAGTTGCATATTGGGTAGCAGTTCCTGTCCAAATTGGAAGACTAAGTTTATTATTATTTGCACTAGGCATAGTCATATTAACTCCACATCCGTCATTAATAGCTTTTTGAATCTTATCAAGATTAACACTATTAGTAATAGTTTGATTTATTTCTTCTTTAAAGTTATTAAATGTATCATTAGTAACATATCCATTAAGTAAATTATTAACTTCTTCTTTATTATAAGTTTCAGATTTAGTATAATAATTTTTAAACATATTATTAATTTCTTCTTTAGTATAACTTTCCATAGAAGAAGTATCACCCATTACTCTCCATTCAGTACCATTCCAATAACAAATCTTTCCGTTACGATATTCAATCTGTCCTTTAGCCCAATTATTACAAGTTACATTAGGAAGATATTCAGACTCTTCGCCAACCATACCTGTAAGTTTACATTTATTTAAATTAATAGTACCATTCTCAATAATACCACCTTCAAATACAAGTTCACAACCAACAGGCATTGTAATAGTTTTACCACTTAAATCAAAAGCATAACGAATAATATAACGAGTATTTTCTTCGTTAACCATATCTTGAGTAAGAACAGCTTTATAATTAAGATAAATATTATTCTTAACTTGAACTAAATTTTCTTCATTAAAATAATATTTAATATTATTTACTGAATTAACATATATAATACCAAGTCTTGGACGTTCATCAGAAAGACAAGTATTATAAATATTATAATCTTCACTATTTCCATATACAGGAGTGTTGACCCCCCGTAGAGGATGAACTCTATCAGTAGGTTCTACAATCGTCCATCTAGTATAATAATTATAAAAACCAATTCCATCATGAACAGTCTTAACTCTAAGAACAAATAATTTATGATATGTATCATAATAAATACCAGCAGTATTACCTAAATCTGTTCTAATAACTTCATATTTATCAGTATTAAGAATTATTTGACCATATTGTTCACAATAAGTATCATCAAGAAAACCATCAAATAAAAGCTGTTCTGCATTACTAGCATCATCCTCCACGGGGAGTAAAACCTTGCGAACTATTTTATATCCTTTACCACTTTTATATTCAGGTTCATAAGGTCTATCTTTAAGACTAAGACGATTAACATTACAACAACCCGGACTTAATCTTATAGTAATATCTTCTTCATCAGGATAATTAATAATATTAACTTTACCATCTCCTGCAATCATTTGTTTAAGAGCTTCATTAAGCATGTCCCAATCAATAGTTCCATCAGCAATAGGAATTTTAGCTCCACTTTCTTCAAGATACTTCTCACTAAGAATTTTTGTCCAATTATCATCAGAAACCCAACTAGTTTCAACACCAGCTTGAAGATTACTACCAATATAACTTTCAGTTACAGATAGATTATGTTCAGCATCATAATAACTAATAGTAAGACTATTACGTCTAAAAATAGCAGGAACAGCTTTACGAGTATTAACTCTAGTTCCTTGATATGGAATCCATAAATGATTAAACCTAGAAAGAACAACAGTTAAATCATTGTTTGTATCTTTGTCAAGAATATTTTGAAGATAAGTAATAGGAAATACTTTATCATAACTATTCTGACCTAGCTTTTCATATAGTTGTTTATTGTTCATAATTATGTGATTAATTTAAATAACTTTAATGAGTAAATAAACAATATAAGTATTAATAACATTGTTATATTAAATAGTATTCTTATTATATTAATTACCAGTACCTTTAGCTATAAGTACTCTAAAATTTAGTTCAGCATATTTAAATGTAACGTTACATAAATTAATATCCAATGTTTGAATATAACTTATCACAAATGTTCGTATAACAGTTTTATTTTCTTCAAGATTAACACTAGTTTTAGTACCTGTGTTTATATTAGTAAGACTATTTAATTTACAAACATCATTAGGATTATTACCTCTTATTAACTTTATAGTTATACTTCCACTAACCATCATATTTGATGTACTAAATAGATATAAATATTGTTCACCATTACCAGCGCAACCTTCAGTTACAGTATTATTATTATATAATTTTGTTCTAGTAACATTATTAACATTAATAGTAAAAGGTTGGTCACTTTGTTCAAGAATTTGATTACAATATATTTGCCAATATAATCTAGGACGTCTAACATATAAAGTAATGATTATATTATTATTAGTTATATATTGTGCTGAATATTCTTCTTCATCAGCAGTATTTTTAGATACTATACTAAAACTACCGTAATAAAAATTATCAGTATCTTTATGTAATAAAGTACTAGCATTGAATGAAATATTTTTATGACGGTCAATACTACCATAAGATTCAGAAGAAATAACATTACCTACATTATTCCATTTATAACTTTCAGTAATAATAACTTTAAATCGAATATTATACGTAACTGATTCATTACCATTTTCATTATTATCTCTAGCATTATTAATATACACAGAATTATTAATTGCTTCAACATAATCACTTGCCCAGTCATGCAAAAACAATACTTTTGTAGAAGAAGTTATATTTGTTTTAGCCCCAGCAGATTGTGTAATATTAATAGATTTACTAACTCCACTATAAGTAGCAGTAACAGTTGTACTTCTACCTGTTGTAGTAGTTCTATTACCATAAGTAAGTTTACTACCGCTAGTAGTACCACTTAATGTACCATCTCCAGAATTACTTAAAGTTGGACTGCCATTTTCAGTTTCAGTATAAGTAGTACCAACACCATTCCAGGTATAATTTCTAGTACGAACAGCACTACAAGTAATAGTAGAACTACCACCACTAGCAGCAATATTCATAGGACTAGCAGATATAGTTACTTGCCAAGATGTCCAACTTCCAGTAACTTTATTACCGCCATATTGCATAACATCACAATAATCAGTAACTCCATTATAATTAGCAGTAACTCTAGTTGTTCTAGCATCAGGAGATGTGTTATTACTAAAAGTTAAAGTATTACCACTTAAAACTCCAACACCACTTGTAACAGAAATAGTAGGAATATCACTATCAGTCTGAGTGCCACCAGAACCTGCAACACCATTCCAAGTCCAAGTTCTATTTCTTGAAGCATTACTATAAATAGTTACTGAATTACCTCCTGCCCAAACTTTATAACTACTAGCGCTACAAGTTACTGTCCAACCAGACCAATTACCATAAACTTTAGCACCAGCAGATTGACTAATAGTAATATCTTTAGTTGCACTATCAATAGTTGCTCTAAATACAGAACTACGGGAACTAGTAGAAGTATTATTATCATAACTAACAGTAGAACCACTTAAAGAAGCTGCACCATTAACTTTACTTAATGTTGGAGAACCACTAGCATTTTCAGTATAAGTTGCTCCTGTGCCATTCCATTGCCAAGTACGACTTCTAGTAGCAGAAGTAGATAATGTAGCATTTCCACCAGCAGCAGCAATAGTTGTTACATTAGCACTTAAACTAATAGACCATGCTCCCCAACTACTATAAGTTTTAGAACCAGCATTTTGAGTTACAGTAGTATCTTTAGTTACAGAATCCATCGTAGCTCTAATAACTGTACTTCTAGTATTTGTAGAAGTATTATTATCATAAGTTACTTTATTACTAGCAAAAGAACCAGCACCACTAACTTTACTAAGAGTAGGAGTTCCAGTTCCTGTTTCAGTTCCACCACTTCCACTAACGCCGTTCCATGTCCAAGTTCTTGTCCTACTTGCAGAAGTAGTTATATTTGAACTACCTCCACTAGCAGCAACATTTCCACTATTAGAAATATTAACTGTCCATGCAGACCAAGCACTATATTGTTTAGCTCCAGCAGATTGACTAATAGTTATATCTTTAGTAGTTGAATCAATAGTAGCACGAATAACAGTTGATTTACCACTTGTACTAGTATTATTTCCATAAGTAACTTTAGGACTAGTCCAATTACCATCTCCACTCACTTTACTTAATGTTGGAGTACCGTTTCCAGTTTCAGTTCCACCAGAACCGGCAACACCATTCCATGTATAACTTCTAGTTCTACTAGCACTAGTTGATATAGTAGCTGTTCCACCTGTTGCACCAATACTAGTTTTATCAGCACTAATATTAACAGTCCAAGCAGACCAATTACCATAAACTTTAGCTCCAGCTGATTGTGTTATAGTAATAGATTTAGAAACACTATTGCTAGTAGCAGTAATAGTTATACTACGACTATTTGTTGTAGTATTATTACTAGCAGTAACAGTTTTACCACTTAAAGTAAATCCACCAGCACTACCACTAAGTGTAGGTGTAGCAGTTTCTGTATCAGTATGTGTAGTACCAACTCCATTCCAAGTCCAAGTACGAGAACGACTAGCACTAGTAGTTATCGTAGCAGACCCACCACTTGCAGCTATCGTTTGCGTGCTTGCCGAGATAGAAACAGTCCAAGCAGACCACGCTGAATACACTTTTGCGCCTGCCTGCTGCGTTATCGTAACCGTTTTGGACAATCCTACATAACTAGCTGTAAGTGTCGCTGAACGGGCTAAAACGCTTTCATTTGATGTAAATTTTATTTGATTTCCACTAAGACTAGCACTACCACTAATACTAAGTGTAGGAGTACCAGTTTCACTATAAACAGTACCAGTATTATTCCATTTATAAGTTCTACGAGCAATATTAGCTGTAATAGTTCTAGTACCGCCTTTAGCTTCAACACTAGTTCCATCAGTTTGTAAATCTAATACCCAATTAGTATAAACTTTAGCTCCAGCAGCTTGATTTAAAGCAGCACTAACTTCTTTAGTTTGTTTATTTTCTAAAGTAAATATAACAGTTAAAGTTCCACTTTTAGCATTAGTAGATTCATTATTAGGTATAGTTAGTACATTATTACTTATACTACCTAAAGTAGTAGAACTAGTAAAGCTAGCAGTAAGATTAACAACAGTTTCAATCCAAGTTCCAGCATAAGTAGAACCTTTGGTTATACTCCCCGTGGAGGATGCATAGTCAGTTCTCTTATATCCACTTTTAACAGAACTAGTAGGAAGTTTTAAATCATAAACACCACCAGTATTAGCAATAGCACTATTAACTACTGTCAATGCACTAGTATCATATATACTAGCTTTACTACCTTCAAATGTAACAGTATAACTATCTTTAGCTTCTGTATCATCAATTAATACAACTAACTTACCATTAGTTATAACTCCTTTTTCTATTCCATCAAATAAAACTTTAACTCCATCAGTAGGAAAAGTAACAGTATAAGAAATAAATCTTTGTTCCCATTCTAATTCTACATTATGAGTTATAGGTAAATAACCACTGTTACCACTAATAGTTTGAGATTTATAATGTTCAGCAGTAATATTAGCAGTATAATCAGTCTTAATAGGAATAGTAAATACAAATTTAGTATTGTTTTCACTTATAACAGGAGTATAACCATTAATAGTAACAGTTCCGGAAACATTTAATTTAAACGTAATAGTAATTTCAGTATTCTCTGGATAAACAAGTTTAGAACCTTGATATATTTCAAATACATCTATACTACCAAGTTTAATATCATGTATTCCAATATCTCCTTGATATATAGCCATAATTTAAGCATCTGATTTAACTATATAAGTAGTATTATTATCTTTTTGAGCAATAGCTGCATATTGAGTAGCAGTGCCAATCCATATTTTAGGATTGACTATTGGTTCAATAGTAAGATTACTTAATCTATAAAGAGTTTGGTCAACTATCTGAATAGTATTATAAACATATGAACCATCTTCTGATAAAGCAACATGATGAATTGCATTAGCATTACTCCATTGAATAATTATAATATTATCTGTATATCTAACATTAAATGTACCATATTTACCATTATGAAATACAGAATTAGGTTTACCAATGGCTGTAGCAAATCCAGCAAAATTAGTAAAAATAGAATTAATAGCAGCTAAAACTTCTTCTTTACTACCACTATTTGTTAATAATATAGTAATACTTCCAATATCATAAGATTGAATGATTTGATTACTATTTATAGCTACAAAAGTATTAATACTTTTTGTTTCTTCACCACCAACTCTAGCTATACCTTTATCCCAACTTAAATCGATTTTATTAATTCCACCATCAGAAAAATAAGTAATTGTAGCACTAATATCGTTACTGCCTACAATAATTCTATCAAAATTAACTCTACTATTATTATTATCAATAGCAATAATGCTTCCACCTTTTAATAATATTTCTTTTACTTCGTCAAAAGTTTTATCACAAGTAAATTCTTTTTGTCCATTAGTATATATTCCAGTAGGAACAGTTATAACTACACCATAAACAGGAATAAATCCTTCAGGTGTACTTTTATTTTCATATAATTGTTGATTAATATCTTGCATAACTTTATAAACTTTAAATGGTGGCACTTATTCAGTACCACCATGATTAATATTAAGTTGTTTTCTTTTTAATAACAAGTTCATAACCAGCAGGAATTAAAGCTTTAATAGCATCAGCGATAGCTTTATCAACTTCTGCTTTAGTATAAGTATTTTCTACTGTTGGTACATTATTAAACTTATTATTAATTTCTTCTTTAGTATAAACATTATTGCTAAGTTCAGTAATTTGATTTGGTAAAGTTTCATCAAGTTTAACTTTATCAGCAGCAGACATACTACCATTAGCAGTTTTACTAGCATTATTTAAAACAAGGGCAACAGAACTTGGAGTATTATATAAATTTGTATCATTATTTTTAATAGATTTACTATATACAATTTTAAGTCCTTCTGCTGTTTGTTCAACTCTATCTAGTCTACTAACAAGTTCATTAGATAAACTATTGACAGTATTAGTAGTTTTCTTACCTTTACCACCATCATAAGCAGTACCTGTAACTTCACCTAAAGCTAAAGTTTCAGATATAACTGAATATTTAGTTCCAGACCAACGATAAGTCTTACCGCTATGTTCAGTATCTTCACTTATATCAACATAAATTTTACCTTTTTCAGGAGTATAATACACAGGAGCATCTTCTATATATTTTTCAGCAAAATGAGTTTCATCAACGTAATATCCTTCAAGAACATCGTCAACATAACTTGGTAATTGACTTGCTGGAACTTTACCATCTCCATCAAGACTAGCAATACCATTTGCTACACCTCTTTTTGCTTCAATAGCTTCATTACAAAACTGTATTATCTTTTCCTTAATGATAGGATAATCATCTATATTACTAAGGATATGTTCAACTGTAGATTCAACTTTATTTTCAATTACAACTTTAAGGTTAGGATGATTATCAATATTATCAAAGATATTTTCTATATTACCTTTAATAACATTAAGTAATTCAGTAAAGTTATTAATATGTTCAAATATATAAGTAACTCTAGCTTCTACTTTAGTTTCAATAAGATTCTTAAGAATAGGAAATCTATCAATATTATTAAATATATATTCAGTTCTACTGTTTACAGCATTATTAATACAAGTAACAAGAGCTGGATAATTATTAATATTAGCAAATATATTCTTAACACAATTACAAACTAAATCAGAAAGAATACCAATAAGTTCAGGATAATTATTAATATTATTAAATATATAATCAACTCGTTCATTAATATTATTCTGAATAGCTTCCTGTAATTCCGGATATTGACCAATATTTTTAAATATATCAACTACTTTATTAACAGTATTAGTAATAATAAGATTTTTAATAGCAGGATAACTATCAATATTATCAAATATATTATTAATAGTAGTTTCTACATGAGAATTAATAGCATTAGTAATAAATTGACTAAGAGCAGGATAAGAAGAAATATTATTAAAGATGGTTTCAGTCCATTGTTTAACATATTCATTAAATATATTCTTAAGTTCAGGATAATCATTAATATTATTGAATATGTCTTTAACAATAATAGGTAAACTTTCAACTGTACTATTCTTAATAATATTAACTAGTTCAGGATAATTATTAAGATTGTTAAATACATTTATAACAAACTCGTTAATAAAACTAGTAATAACATCAAGAAAATCTTTATAATCACCTATATTAGTAAATATTTCTTCAAGAGCTTCAGACAAATCTTTAATAACAGTATCAAAAGACCATCCTTCCCAATTGTCAGGATTAGTCCAAGCTTCATCACTAATATCATCACTATTATATCGTTGAGTCCAATTAACATTAGTTTCATCACGATATGTTATAATATATCCTTTACGACGATAAATTTTATCAAGTTTATTAACAGTATCAGCAAAAGTACCTTCCCAAGTTAAATAAACACTATTACAAGCAGCAAGTATTCTATCAAGTCTAGTACCAGTTAAACCATCAAATACAGCTTGTATAACAGTTAAAGGATATATATTATATCTAGTATCATTTTCTTCACAATACTTATCTAGTATATGAATTGGCATATTGCCTTCTTTATCACATTGAACTTTACTAGGGTCAAAAGATTGACAATTAGTACCAACAAAAACATTTTCTTCTTCAGCCATAATTACCACGGATTAGAAACACGTTTAATATAATGTAAAGCAATAGTAGGCATAAGTTTATTAATAGCAAGATAATCACCTGTCCATCTATTACCACTTATTTGACTCCAAGTCATTTCACCATTATTACTAATATTAGGTCCAGTCATATACCAATTAGTAGAACGATTAATACCAAAATTATCAAGCCTATTACTATCAGTACCATAAGGATAACCATTTTTAACATCACCATCTAAATCACCTGATATAAATCTCCAGTTACTAGGTGTTATAATATGATTACTATTATCACCAGATTTAGATTTTCCAACAGCAACAGCGTGTTGATGAAGAGGTAAATCAGTACCACCAATATAAAACGTATATGCACTTACATTACGACCGGGAGCAGCAGGGTCATATGTATCTTTAATATTTTCAAGAACTGTTTTCCAATCAAGATTTCCTTGTTTAGGATTATTATAAATATTAATACCATTAGGTATATAACCCATAACAAATCGTCCTTGAGCAGCAGTATATATTTCCCAACCTGTTGGAGGTGTAGTAGTATCCCAAAGCATAATAGAACCAATAGGCATAACAGCAGCAATCCAAGTTTGTACTTGAGTAGCAGTTACTCCACCTGTTGTTCCTCCTCCACTACCGCCTGAGCCAAATCCTTCTCCAACTAATTTATTTTTAATATCAGTATAAAGAGAATTAAAATCAACATCAAGTCTGCTAGGTTTAGTTTCACTATCTGCAAATTTATTCATAACAAGATATTTACCTGTTCTAGCTTCACCAAGTTGAGTAGTAGACATAACATTATGAGTGCCATCACCTCCTGTTCCGCCACCGCCCCCAAGACCTGCAATAATATCATTAATTTCAGACTTAGTATAATAATTATTAAGCATAGAATTAACAATATCTCTTACTTCTTGTTCGGTTAATCCACCGCCGCCAGAACCACCACCTGTAGCATTAATAGTAATAGTACCATCAGAGTTTTCAACAAAAGTAATATTAGTACCAGCTTTAATCATGTTCTTAAACATAGAAACATAATTATCTTCAAAATATTGTTTATACTCATTACTTATGTTACCACCACTTTGGTCTATCTTATTAAGAATCTCTTCAATCTTATTATTAATATATTGTTCTAGATTATTAATACTACCTTCTACACTACTATTTAAATCTCCAATCTTATTATAAATATCAGTAAATTTAGCGTTATATTCAGTAATAAGATTATCTATTCTAGTATTAATATTAGAAACTTCTTGTTGAAGATTACTTATCTGTTGGTCATGAAGTTCAAGATGTTCATTAATCTTTCTAAGTTCTTCAAGAAGCCAAGCATAGAACTTTTCCATTTCTTCTCTTAACTTCTCTAAGAAAGCTTCAAATTCAGCACGAGTAAGATAAACAGATAAATCAAAACCCATACTTACCCATTTTTCTCCATCCCAAAACCAATAAAAATCATTAGTATAAGAACCACCCCAACCTGTAATTTCAACTTGTTTATTATCTTCGCCTAAATCAAGAGGATGATAAAGTATTTGACCTTTAGCCCAATTTCCATCAAGAGATATAGATTCTTTATCAAACATATCTTCTTGACGATAATTACTAAGAAGTCTACATTTATTTAGTTTAACTGCACCATCATATAATCTACCACCTCTCCAAAGAATTATACTATCATCTGGAAGTTCAATAGTTTGTCCAGCTAAACAATAATCATATTGAAGTATATAAATAGTATTAGGCTCGTTAATCATATCTTGAGTAAGAGTATTAACACCACTAATCATATTCTTACGAAGATATTTACGAGCCTTTCCACTATAATCATTTGTATTATAGTCTTTATCTGCAAATTTAAGAAGATTATCAACAACAGTTAAATCTTCTTCATCTGCCGCATTAGTAATCTGTGAAGCAGTAAACATTTGTTTAACAGATTCACTAAGCATTTCAGGAGTAATCTGACCTTCAAGTATTTGAACAGCATTATCTTCAAAATACTGTTTAAGTACTTGTGCCATATAATTAACTACAACATTACGACGAAGATAGTTATCTTGAATATTAATACCAAATTCATCAGCAACTGCACGTTCTGCAATTGCTCTTGGAAACATACCGCTAAATGATTCTACAAATTTAGAACCAATTTCAGAATCAGCTTCAAGATGCCATTTCTTTGCATTAGTAACAGGAGTTATTTCATCAAGAATATAGCTCTTTTTAGTTTCAATAACATAAACTTCACAACCTACTCCAATCTGTTCCCAAGTAAGAGCATCTCTATCTTCCATTGTAGATACTACAATTCTAGCAGCTTTAAGACCTCTTTGAACAACAGCAATAAGTTCTAGTATTTCTTTCTTAAAGGTTTCATAATCAATAACTAAATCTTCTCGAAGTTTAGCAATAGGTTGCCAATACTCTTCATTAGATAAAGGAATACCAGCAGGAACAGCTTTACGAGATATATAGCTAGCATAGAAACCGTCATGAACTATACATAGTCTTTCATAAGGTCTATCATTCCATTGACCATTACAAGTAAGACTAACTTTACCAAGTTCTTCTTCTATCGTTTTCATACGTTCTCTAGGTTTACTAAATTCATAGTGTAGACCCCCCGTAGAGGATGGAACACATTCACATTATTCATTATTATAATCAACATCACTAAGACTATAAGTTTCATTATATTCTTTGCCTTCTTCTTTCTTCTCCCAAAGTTTACCAGTTTCAGGGTCAACATAAAATTTAGGAGCATCTCCACAACTAACTATTGCATGAATTTTACCTTCTTCATCAACAGGAAGCGTAATAGAACCACTATACTGAACTTGTTCACTACCTTCATAAATAATATTAAGTTGACCTTTAATATATTTAAGAAGAGTTTCAGCAAGTTTATCTTGACCAAGTTGATATGCTGCCATAGCAGATTGAAACATATTCCAACAAGTAACAATATTTTTATTATTACCTTTACAAGTAGCAGAACAATCATTAAGCATATCAAGTCCATATTGTGCCATAAGAACTAATAGTTTATGATAAACACAAACATATTTGCTAGGAACAGTCATATAAACATATTGAGGATTAATCTCAACTTGTTCAGTTCCATCAGCTTTTACATAGACACCATTAACATAATTATCATCTATTTGTTCACTCATTCTAGCATTAAGTTATTGTACGAATTAATAATTGATTTTTGTTGCTCATCAGAAAGCAATTCTAAGGCTTCTAGTGCTTGAATTAAAATTTGCCCTTGTGTTAGTTTGCACCAATTTTTTTCGTTCAATGGGAAGCCTAATTCTGCTATTCTCACCTGTTTTTCAGCCATGCTTGCAATACGCAATTGCATCTCTTTCGATAGCTGTTTTGGATTATTAATATAACCTCTTATCATAATATCATCTTATTTAAATGCCTTATTAATAATATAAGCAGTATAATCATTAACTCTAATATCAATACGTTTATTAAACGCAAGAATACGTTGATTAGAATCAAGATGTTTATTATAGACAATATTTATAATATCACCATAAATATCTTCTTTCCATTCTTCTTTCATATAATGACTAAGATAATCTTCATCTCCACGATACATATTAAGTTTAGAATAAGTATCGTAATACACACTATTAACTAAGTGTCTAGCATTATATTCTATTTGGTCACGATTACTATCGACATTATTAGTAATAATAGTTGAAGCAACAAATTTTGTACATTCTGATGCCGCATTATTTATAGCAATAGAAACAACAGATTTAGATTTTTCTCTATCTTTTTCAATAATATCTCTAGTAACTATATCAAGAAGTTTGGCAATATCATCTAAAGGATTTCTTTTGTTATTATCAATTATCTTATTAATTATAAGATAAATAACAATAACAATACCGGGAATAAGACCTTGTTCAAAGGCATTTTGAATTAATTCCATTTTTATAGATACAAGAATAGGGACTATCAGTATCAACACTAATGCTAATACCAATAGCCCCTATTCGATTAATATTACCTAATATTTACCTAATCGAGTCGGGTAATAGGTTATGCTTTTTCTTCAGTAGCAATAGCTTTAAGGATAGTTTCAACAGTTGCAATAGCAGCAGCTCCAGTTGGGAATGCTATTTGTACAATCTGATGAACAACTTCATCTCTAGTTTTCATTTCACGTGGAACAGCAAAACGAAGCGTAAAGATAGTATATCCAGCATCTGCACTATCAGGTTGTTTCAAAGGATTAAGCGGATATGTAGGATACAGTTCAGTATAAGTATCACGGTAAGTATATTCAATACCTGCATCAGCAGCAGCCTTATTAGCCAAATCAGTAATATAAGCCGCATCTCCATATGCAGGAAAACCAGTAGCTGTAACTGTGACTTCAATACCAACTAATTCATCAGCTCCAAGAATTTCATAATCAATACCTTTAGACTCAGCAGTTAGAGTGATTTTAGCCTCAGCAACAGATGCTTTAATACCATGTCCAACAGTATTATTATTAATTTGGTTAGCTAATTTCTTTGCTACATCATTAGCAGTAGGATTAAGACCAGTATGAATGGTAGCAGTCCAACGATTACGTTCATTGAACTTTAACCCTTTTTTCACAATCATAATAGAATAATCAGAATAAGCATTTACATCTCCGATAGTAAGATTAGCAGAGAAAGTAGTAGCAGCTTGATAAACACCTTTAACAAAAGTAAGATGTTTCTTATAAGCTGGAAGAACTACTGGGCCATTTGCTTCACGACCAAGATTAATGTAAAACTTATCGGTAATCTTAGTACCGCCAGCGTCAATCATTTCCTTGCCATTAGCAAGATAAGTAAAAGCAACCGCTCCAGCAGCAAGAGGTAAACTTGCTCCATAAGCGACATTGCCCGCTAACAAAAACTGTCTCATTTTTAATTTAATTTAGAGTTTAACTTTGTTTATCAGCTCCATTAGAAGTAGCACCAATACTAGCAAGATAAATCTGTACTGCACGCATAACTATTTCACTATGTAAATATGGAGGTAAATCACAATTAACCCAATTACTTTCATTATCTTCATCAAATAGAACTTTAGCAGGTTCCTTAATATAAAGATATTTAACTAATTCAGGTTTAACTGTATTATTACGTCCAGTGTATATATTAGCTTCAATAGCAGATTCATCTCCAAATACAGTAACTATCGGAGCATCTTTCGCAGCACGATTACAAAAATCTCTTAGCGTCTGACCTAAATCTTCAGCCTCAATAATTCTGCAATCATAAATTGTCTTATTATTATAACTAACTTGAAAGCCTGTATATAGCATAATACCGTCGCTAGGAATAGTAATTTTATAAGGGTCAACTTCTGTTCCATTACCTGTAATTTGTCCGCCGTTAACAGTACCCGCTGTATATAAAGTTCTAAGAGCATTTACAGGACTAATAGAAGCATTTTGTCGAGCAACCTTATCATTATAAGGAACTGGTCCAACGTTTTCTACTATCACATTTCTAGCTTTCTCAATTATAGCAGTATTAAGACAAATATCTATATCTTCCATGAGAATAGCACGGACGGTCTGCATACCCATCTGCTGTGCTAGTTCTCTGAACGTCACGTGCATCTCCCCAATGTTCATAATCAAATGTTTTTAAGTTTGTTTTTATAAGCACTAACAAGAGCACTATTAGCAGGATTCTTAAACCATACAACAGCTTCCTTAACATTAGCACCGATAAATTCACCATCAGGAGTAGTAATATTCTGATTATGAATTGCTCTGATAAATTCTCCACGAGAAATAAGAACCTCAATTAAAGATTTAATAGTAATATCTTTATCATTGCAAAGTTTATTAAACTTAGCAGGTTCATTTGTACTAAATTTATCAAGATGAGTTTGTTTATCGACAGTATCCATAGCCATACCGTTAGGAATATTAATATTATTGGCAACACAGTATTGAATAAATACAGCATCAAACAAATCACTATTCGTGAGAAGTTTAACATAATTGCCTTTAGCCGAATTAATTTCCTGACGATGTTTAGCAAGACGCTCAGCTTCTCTTTGGTCATCTTTAAAATAAAATCTAATAGATGGGTCAGAATTAATAAGAGCAATATCTTTAGCTACATCTTTATATAATAAACAATGACGATAAATTAGATAATCATCAAGAACAATAGGATAACCATATTTATATTTTTCACTTTCAAGAAGATTAAGTTTAGTAATCTTAGACTCAAGAGCTTCTCGAAGTTCTTTAACTCCTTTACGGTCACTATTTAAATAGGCAGTTTCAATAGCTTCTTCTTCAGCTCTAAAACGAAGATAATCTCGTTTACGATTCCAAAAGAAAGAAATATCAAAAGTCTTACCTAATTCATCAACAGCAACACTAATGTTATTAAGATAAGCCTTAACCCTTGAAATAAAGTTTTCGTTATTAGGAGCAAGACCAATCAAAGCAGGAAAATAAGATTCAATCTCGCCTTTATTAGAAGAAAGAGTACGAGAACTACGAACACAACTACCAATTTTATCCATTCGTTTAGGTAATGTTTTATCATTAACTCTACGATATAATGAATAATTAGTAACTAAATTAATAGTAATAGTTCGTTTTTCAGTATAAGGTTCATCAAGACTTTCATCTCTAAATCCTACTGTATTGTTAGGTCTATTATCATCTCCATCCTCTACGGGGGGTATAACCTGTTTAACTGTATTTTCATTAGAAGCAGCAGGAGCATTTTCTCCTGCTTTATTAGCTTCGCCTACTTTATTAAAATCCATATCTTAAATAGTTTCTTTTAAATGATTATAATACACATTTTAACAAGAACATCTTAGTAGTATTATCTACCTGCAAACCAATAGAGCCTTTAACTTCATAACGAGCCATATCAATTTCGGTAGCTGCATGATTAGTATTAGGCAATCCCCAGCAAGCAGGAATATCGGTCATACCTTCAATAACTTTAGCTTTATAAGCCTGTCCTTTTTGACGTACAATACGAACATTCTGATTACCTTTATAATTACTCATATCAATTAAAGCAGCTTGATGAGAAGTAATAGGCAAACCAGTAGTAGGATGAATCATACCATTTTGCTTAGCAGCTTCAGCATCAGTACCCTTATCGAAATAAGCATTATGTACAACTGTAATGATATAACCATCTGGAGTTTTATACTTATTAAAGTAACGTCCATAAGAAAGACCTTCTCCATTATCTTGAATCATCTTTTCACCAAGAGGAGTGATAAATCCGTTTTCTTTAGCATCAGTTCTAATAGCCATTTCAAAGTCACGAATAAATCCTTTACCACCCATAAGAACAACTTTCTTATCACCATCTTGAGTATCACGGTCAAGAACATCACCAATTGTACGTTCAAGTTTATTAAGTGTTAGAACTTCACCATAAGTATCATAGTTAGATTCACGACAAATTTCTAACATACCAGCAGTACGAGGAATAGGTTTACCATTATCATGGTCTTTCAAAGGAATAGTACCATCAGGTAAACGGTTATATTCAGACTTCCACAAACGTTCTTCGTTCATTACTCTCATGTGCAAGTTGAACTGTCGCATCTCTTCGTTAATCCAAAGATTAGAAGTACCACCATTATCATTTTGGAATTGATATTGAGTAACAACATTAGCAAGATTACCAGCTATTTCTTTAGAATAACGATAAAACTCAAGTTGAGAAGTCATTCCAGCAGGACCCATAGTATTGCTTCTGTTACCTTTAGAATAAGATTCAGAAACAGTAGGAGCACTCATAGCCCAATACATACCTTTAGTCAACCATTGAGGGTCAACATAAGCATCAGGATTAGGAGAAGTAAGTTTCAAAAGATAACCATAACCATAAGCAGATTCTCCTAAATCTTTCTGAATACGAACTTGAGTAACACCATCGGGAGCAGTAAGACCATGTTGTTCAATAAACCAATGAGTAGAGAAGTGAACTTCAAATTCACTACCATTTTGACCGGGTTTAGTAACAGCAGTATTAAAGTAAGTTACAAAGTCTGTAAACTTCATACGACCCATAGTCTTCCAAGTCCATTGTACAGTAGCAATATCTTTAATACCACGACTACCTTGACCTTCAGTAATAAAACTTAAAGGAAAACGGTCATCATCCATACCATAATTATAAGTCAGAAAACTATTAATTTCTTCTGGCTTTTGAAGCTGAAGATAAGCAATTGATTCTTCATTAGAATAACCTCTATCTTCATAACGAGTTTGTCCAATAACACGTAATGTTTTCATCTACAAATTTACTATTATGTTAATAACCAAAACGCTCATCTTTCAGAACGTCTTTTTTACTGTCAGGTTTAGTTATTTTAATAGCTCCTTTTGTAGATTTACGTTGACTAGCAGTAAGTTTCAACTTTTTAGCTTCTTTATCAGAAACAGCCATTTCTATCAAACTATCATAACCTTTACCTGTATATTTAAGCCAAGCCTTAAGCAGTTCTTCATCGCGTCTTTCAGCAGGAGATAACTTCATTAAATCATTTTCATAACGAGAAAGTCCTTTATCATCAACTTGATAAACATAATTGAAGAAATCTTCTGGAGTAGTAGAAATTTGTTTTCCATTACGTTCAATAATAACAGTTTCAGGAATACGATAACCAGCAATTTGTCGTTTATCAATACATTCTTTAACTCCATTCCAAAATTCCACAAGTTGTTTCTCTTCTTCTGCTTTAACTCGCATAGCTTCTTTAGCATTAGCTTCACGCATTTCGTTATCAGCTTTCTGAAGAGCTTCAAGTTCTTCTTTAGCAACATTGAAAAGTTCATTACTATCTTTAAGATATTGAATATACTTATCAACATTACCACGACGATTAAATTCCTTAAACGCTTCACGAACAATAGCTTCTTGTTGGCTCACATTATTTTCATCGACTTCAATACCGCTTCTATCTCTAAGTTCACCAAAGCCTTCAAATGAATTACCATTTGCAACATAATAATTAAGAAAATCACTAACAACAGGATAATCTTCAAATAATTTATTAACTCCAGCTTTAGCAAATTCATCACGTTTTAAATCAAGAACGGATTGAACATAACTTGCAACTCCTTGAGGAGTATTATCAAAAGTAACTGGTTTGCCATCTTCTGAAGTAACAGAAACACCTACAAGTTCTTGAATTGATTTAACATCAATAGTATTTTCTTCTTTAGTATCTTCTACTTCAAATTCTTTAAGATAAGCAGCAACTTCATTTTTAGCTTTAAAGATATTACCTTTATCGTCAATAAGATTACCGTCTTTATCAACAGTATATTTATTATCTCCATCTTCGATAATAGTACCTTCTTCTAAACCATGTTCAGCATCAGCGTCATTCGCTTTGTCATTAGGCTTACCCCCCGTGGAGGATGAAGATTGGTTATCTTTATTAGCATTAGAATCGCTATTCCCATCTCCATTACCATTATTAGTAATATCATCAACAGCATTACCATTAGCATCTAACTGTCCTGTTTTACCTGTATCAAGGTCAGTAACGTCGTCAGTAGGTTTTACATCAACATTAGATGTTTCACCGTTAAAACCAAAACTATCAAAACTAGGCATAATTCTTTGTTTTTAATTAATTACTATATCACAAATATAAACTATAATAATAATACGAGTTTTACTTGTATCGTTAAAATATGTTCACCTTTAAGCCGATTTGCCGACTAACATACTGTTGCTAACTAGGATATTTATTACTGATAACCTATCCTGTCGCTTTCAGAGAAGCCGTGTATGAATCAAATTTTATCATAATGATTAATCTATCACGAAATGAATAAAGTGCTTAAAATGAGCTTAAAATGGCTCATGTGATGTAAATAAAAATGAAAATGGGCTGAACCTACTTTCACAAGCAAGTCCAGCCCTATTATGAACAAAATTTAGAAGTACAGCCGATTATTTACTTTTACTATCATAACGATTTTTATTCGTTTTTGCAATCTTGACTTTATCATCACTTTCTTTAAGTTTAACAGCTAATTCTTTTTCTTTAAGTTGTGCTTCAACAGAAGCCTTTTGAGCATCTAATCCAAGTTTAGTACGTTCAATATTAAGTCTAGCATTTTCCATGCGTTCTTCAGCTTGACTCTTTTCAGCATCACTAAGACCATTATCAAAACTCATAATATTAGCATTTGCTTTCATAGCTTCAATCTGACCATCAAGATATTTTTCAATTCTAATAGTTTCTCTATCTTGTTCAGCTTTTCTATCAATCTTAGCAAGTTCAAATTCTTGACGAAGTTGTTCTGTTTGTTGAGAAACACGTTCAACATCAAGTTCATGCTCACGTTGAATATTTTGATACTTATCAATAAGTTTACTAATTTGAGCAACATTATCTCCACGTATAGCAGCATTAGCCATATCCATATTACCATTCTGAGCAGCACTAAATGCAAGTTGTTTATATTGTTCAAGTTTCTCACGTTCTTTAACAGAAGTTTTACAAGTAACAATATAATTAGCAAATATATGACTATTAACATCAAGACTTAAATATCTAATATCACCATCTTTAGTTTTATAAGAAGTATTAAGACCATCAATCCAAGCAAGTTTAGTATAATCCATTTCAGCTTGATAATCTCGTTCTCTCATTTTATCAAATATAAATTCAATAATAACAGAACCCATACTTCCACGAATAACTGCTTCGTCAGTAACTCCTTTACCAGCACTATTAGCAATCTCACCATAACGTTGTGGAGTCATATCACATTCCATTTTAGCAGTCTGTTCAATTTCTTGAATAAGTTGTCCAAGTTCAGTAATATAATTATTCATACGACTTTCAAGATAACGAACATTTTGTGCTTTAACAAGATTAGCATCATCTTCATCATCAATATAAAGCACTCCATCAGCAGCCATACGATATATAGTTTCAGCAGGTTTTTTACCAAGAAGAGATTTAGCAATCATAAGAACGTTCATCTTATTTTTAGCAATAGCCATTTCTCTATGATAAGAAACTATATTACGAAATACTTGATAAGGAAGAACTGTATCTACAATACTAAATCTTCCAAAACCGGGAAGAAGTTCTGCAATACCATTATAAGGAAGTTTACCATTCCTATTGTAAGCAATAGGACGAGCCTTATAAGGATATATGCTTGTAGCACGAGAACCAATTCTAACGCTCTCATAAACTTGAGGTCGCCACACCCATTCAATACTAATATCACCACCAGCAGGGTTAAGCTGATAAGTTTCATCAACAATTCTTGTTGTAACAAATGCTCCATCATTATAAGTAAGTATTCCTTCTTTTATTTCACCTCTCCAAACAGCATGCCATACTTCAAATAGACCGTTATTTGCATCACGAGCCATTATATTAGTATTCTTAATATGTTGTAAATCGTCTTTATTAAATTTAGCACATACATCACCAAAGTAGTGCATATATTTATCCCAATTTAGAAGAGCTTTATCGCTAGAACTAGTAGTGCTATATTGATAATAAGTATCAAGTGCTTCTCGTTCCTTTTCAGAAAGATATTCATAAAACTCATCTATAATTTGTTGTCTAGTAAGCATACGACGCTCAGCAAACATATCATAATCCTCAGCAAACATACTATCATTATGAACTGGAAAAGCATCTCTAACACTAACAACACGTTTAATTAATTGATTACCTACAACATCTCTATATGTATAACAAGCTCCAAAAGCAACAAATTCAAAATAAGCTCTAGTGTATATAGTAAAAGCATCAGTAAGGTCATCAATAACATTAATTAAATCTTGTCCTTGTGCACTAATATCATCAATAAAATTTTCATTAAATTCTTTAATAAAAGCTTCAATATCAACAGCTTGTTCAGGATTAAATTGTTCAGGATTATTACCTTCATTAACAAACTGCATATAACTTTCTTGTATTTTCTTAGCAACAGCTTGTTCTGCAAGCATCATAATTTGTTTACCAAGTTCAGCATCTCTAGCAAATACAACTTCTGGATTATTAGCTCCAACAATAAAATTATGTGGATTCTTAATATATTCACCAATATATCTACGAATAATACCTTTCATCATATCGTAATTGCGCATAGTAGCAGGAAAACGAGTTAGATTTTCATCTTTCTCATTATAAGGATTAAGAGTTTTCTTATAATATATTCTTGGAATATCACCAAGAAGAATATTAAACTTCTCTTCTACATTAAAATCAGCTTTACAAGCAATACCAGCTTCTATAACATAATCACAACATTTAGCATACCAATCAACTTCTTGTTTTTCAGCATAACTAACGTGCTGATTAGGAAAATCAAGTCTACCAAAATTATACATATCTTTATCTATTTAATCTTAAAACCATTGTCTATTAAAAATATCTGTTTTATCATTATCTTCAGTAACTTTTTTACGATTAGCAAGTTCTCTCTTACCTTTAATATCTATTGACTTCCAATATATACCTAAAAGTATAAGACTAGATATACGGTCAAAGTTACCATCTGCATTAAACTTTTTAAGTTCAAGAATAGTTTGATAATCAAGAAATCTTTCAAAAACGTATATATCTTCTCCAAATTCATTCTTACCAATAACTTCATATAAGAACTCTTTAAGAAGTCTAAGACCATCAAGTTTTTTAGGACCACTACCAATATTATAGCCATAACTAGTACTAACTTTTTCTTTAACAGCAGAATCCCAAACATATAAAGGTTCATAACCTAGATATTTAGTAGCTTTCCATTTACGAAAATTAGAAACAGTTTCACCACGATTTATTTCTACAAGTCCAGTACCAATACAATTATACCATTTACATAGTCGATAAAACTTTTCATCAGCTTCTTCAAGTCTTTCAGTACGTCCGTAATATGCAGCACATAATTTAGGTTTAAATCCATTACGTTCTCTAGGCATTTCAACAACAAACATACTATTATGAGAATGTCTATCAGTAATTTCTTTCTTATCTTTATCAATACCAACAGGATCATAAACTGCAACATAAGTTCCAGGAAGAATAGCTCTTACAAGTCTATCATTAATATAAGTTTCTTCATATTCAGGAGCAAACCAAACTCTTATGCAACCATGAGGATCTTCATTACCACGTCTAGGAACACCTTGAATATAATCATAAATTTTAGCATCAGGATTTTCAATTCTTATACGAGCATTAGATTTAAAATAAATCTTTTTAGTTCCATCTTCAAATAGTTCACCATCAGTATAAAACTTATAACTATTATCAACTCGAAGTTTATCTTCAAACTTATTAAGAGCTTCACTACTAAATATATTTTCACTAGCACTACTAAAAGATTCAGCAGGAAATAAAGCACGTTGACCAAGATAGTTAAGATATTCTGCAAAAGTCTTAGCAGTCTTTTTCTTTTCAACTCTTTCTCGCGCAGCAAGCTGAAGACCTATTCGTAAATTACTATTTCCATCTTCATCAAATCCTTTAACTCCATCTATCTCTCCTTCAAGACCCCAAGCATAAGATTTAAAGAATCCACAAACTTCATTACGAGCATCATTATCAAAAACATTTTCAAAAGCCATAAATCCAAATGCCCTAGGATTATAAAAGTTTTGTTCAAATATTTGCATATTAGCAGCAGTAGCAGTTCCCCAAGCCATAAGAGTACCAGTAGTACGAGTACCAACAGTCATTGTAGGTTCAGTTACATTCATAAACTCATCAAAATTCTGCATTGTAGATAGCTCTTCAACTTTAATAGTAACAGCATCTTTACCAATAGCACAGTCTGGATTATTATTAGCACTAACACTTAAAAGAGAACTAGACCAACTATCATCAGCTTCAACTCCGTTTTTCATACGATAACCAAGTTTAAAACTATCAGTAGTAGGACTATATATACCTCTTTTAAATGGAGTCTTTTCTTCAAAGAACTTTAAGTTATTAACAGCAAAATCACTTAAACCTCCTTGTTTAATTAAATATTTATTATCAGCTGCAACATGAATAACAACTTTATGTTTAGATAAGTTAACTTCATTAGAACTATCAGCAGCCATAATATAAGAAAAACCTCCACGTCGAGTTTTATCAATAATAAGATGTAAACCATTACGTCTACAAAATTCTATAATTTGCCAAGTCCAAAATTGAGCATCAATAAAACTAGGAAAACTATAAATCTTTTTAGCAGTAGCTCCATGATTAGTAATAATAACAGATGATTCATCTGTACGTTCCATACGAGTATAATTAAGAAAATTATAATGACCACCTGTTATCCAAACATCTTCTATACTTCCATCTGGATTTTGCCAACAAGGAGCAGAAAAACCATTACGTCGTCTATCACATTCTCTACGTCTAAATTGTCTATGAGGAATACTATCAACTTTAAATTGAGTATATTTACCTGTGGCTTGATATGTTCTAGCAGCTTCATTAAATAATTCAGTATTAATAAACTTACCAGGCCTAATATTTAAAAGAAAACCACCACTATCCCCAATTAGAAAATTATTATGAGGGTCATACCATCCACAATCACTAGCTTTCTTATACTTTTTCTCTTTATCAGGTTCTTCAATGTATTCTAGAAAAGGATATTTACCATCAGCCATAATATTTTATTTAACTAGTAAACAAACAACAAAAGCGATAGCGCAAACAGCACCACCGCTTACCAAATATCTATTCTTACGTTTAATACGTTCAATAGACTTATTTAAATTATCATTTACTTTATTACTATTATCAAGATTATTTTGTAAAGTTTCAACTTCTTTATAAAGAGCATTATATTTAATCTTATGGAGATTAATTATACTATCTTGTTCGTTAATAATATCTTTATAAAGTTTAGCTTTAATAATTTTAGTATTAGCAATCTTAATCATATTAATAGGGACAAGAACAGTTGTATCAGTAGTGTTGACTCCCCGTGGAGGATGCACTACATTATCAATCTCACTCTGACACCAACTTCTTGAATAACTCCCAAGTAGCACTGTCATTAAGACTAATAACTTTATCTTCAATATCTTTTTCATGTTCTTTAAGTTTATAAACTACACTTTCTCTTTCAGTTATAACTAACTGTATAGAATCAATCCGAACATGATTAATAGCAGTGTCACTTTTATTATATGTATTGGCTTCTACACTAAAACGACTTATTGATAAATACAGAGTAACACATAAATTGATAATCGCTATTATAAATATTGCTATCAGCATCTTCTTCATGACTCTATACAGTATTAAGTTAATCTTTTATTTCGATAAGTTTATTAAGTAAATCAAGATTCCATCTACCAGTTTCTTTAAGACCAAGGACTCTTTGAGCCATCTTGATAGCTGTAACTTGACCACAATTTACGTTAGTATCAAATAATTGTTCAGCAACTCTCTGACTATTAAAATCATCAAGTTCAAATACATCCCAATAACCTACTTTATATTTTTGCCAAACAAGTTTTTGAAGTTGAACATCATTATCAAGTTTAGACTTAAACTCTTTACTACCAACAGTATAATGTTTCTTATAAGAATCAATCATAGTCCAACCTTGCCAAGTAGGATTATATTTACGACTGATACCTCTATAAGTTTCTCCACCAGCATCATCTTTATCGTTTACATAACCACCTTCTTTAATAGATAGTTTTTTAAAAGCATCTCCAAAGTAAGCCATAATTTAATTTATATAAGTATTATTACTATATTATTCTTCAAGAGTTCTACGAATCCAACCTCTAAGAAATTTGATATTGTTTCCTTTTCCGGCAATATCATTATAATATCTAATACGCTCAAGTTTATATTTAGCTACAAAATAATCAGCACTAATTGTAGTATCAGATTTATAAGCGTTAAGAGAATCTTGAGTTCTACGAAGTAATTCTTTAGTTAAAACTAATTCATTAACAGCAGTAGAATCAGTAACAGGAACATAACGAATTTCAGGAACTGGAGTAATACGTTTATCACATCCACTAGATAAACAAATAGCAAATATAACTAAAACAATAAAACCAATAATTACTCCAATTAAATTGTCTTTATTTAATTTCATATAGCAAGTTTAAATTGAGTTTGAACACCACTAGCTTTAATTTGTAATTCTCTATCTTTAAGAACTTTATTAATATCATCACGTAGATAATTCATAGTAAAGAATTTAGTAGTTTCAACAGGATTTTCTTTAATATGATAAAGACCATCAGAAAATCTTTTTGGCATACCATATTCATTAAGTTCAAAATCACTATCAATATGACATAACCAAATACCTTTAATAGTTAAACCAAGTATATATTCAACAGCAAAAGCATACATACTAAGTTGAAGATTATATATAGCACCATTACAATTAGGAAGATGATTAAGAGGAGCTAAAAGTCGTTCATCTTTATCAATCCAAACATTAGTTTGTTGTGCAGGTTTAACTGTTTTATCTTTCTTATAATATCCACTACTAAATTTTAATCCACCACGATTAGTTTTCCAATCACCTACAACAGCACAATTAGTATCTTCATTAACTAGAAGAATATCAATAGTTCCACTAATTAACCAATCTATAAGAAACATACCAATTTCACTATAAATCTTATATCCTCTTTCAGTGTACATTTTAAACGCATCATAAATAAGAGGATAACGATTATTAGTAAGTTCAATAAAATCTTTAAGATTAAGAAGTTTATAATTAGCACCAAAATTTGGAATATCAGCAATAGTAACCATTACACCATCTTCACGTTTATCAAGATAATTAATAGCTTGTTGAAACATAGATGCTCCTTTAACACCATCTTCAAGACCATTATGAGTATTAGTTCCACGTTCACAAGCTTCTTTAGTAATAGTTGACCATTGTTCCTCTAGTTTCTTCTCACTTATTCCTAGTTCTTTAGACTTCTTTCTCAACCAATAGTTCTTATCGAACTTTGGAGCATAATTATGAAGGATAGTAGTAGTTGAAATATAATCATTACCAAGACTATCATTATACTTATGTTCTTCTTCATGAAAAATAAGTCTAATATCATTATATCTTTTATCTCTAAGTTCCATATTATTAATACCATTAAGTTCAACACTAGTTTGGACCCGCTTCGGCACTACGTGCCTACGCTAGACTCCCCGTGGAGGATGAAGTAGATTAGCATCAGCTTATTCCTCAATCATACTACTAGTAATTTCAACTCCACCTCTACCAGCAACATTCTCTTGTTCATACAGAAGATTTTCTTCAGCTACATTAAGAGCTTTAATCGTGTTTGGAAACTGATTAGCTAAATCATTAATTTGTTTCATATAACCAATAACAGTTGGAACATCATCAAGACTAGCACCATCAGATAATTTGTCATTCAACAATTCATTTAACTTGCTAGCAGCTAGAGCAACATTATGAATACCGCGCTTAATATTAAGAACAGCTTCCATACCAGCACCAGCTTTTTGATTATAATATCTTTTAATAAGTTTCCAAACAAGAATATCAGGTTGATAATTTTTAGGTAAATCAAAGTTTTCAATAGCTTTCTTAAGAGCTTCTTTTTCACTAAGACCTTCTTGTAGACATGGGCCTTTAGGGTCGCCAAGATAATAAATAACTCCAACTTCTTTAACATACATCTCTTTATTAGGAGATTTATCTCTAGTATAAAGAAGACTAACATCTCTATCAAGAAGTTGTTTAAGTGTAGGAGCTTTTGGCATACCAGTTTCATCTATGGTCAGCATCCAATCCAATTCCAAACCGTTCATATATTTCTTCTACTTCTTCATCAAATTCAATAATTTCAAGTTTACCCATAGCATATAGCCAAAGATTAGCATAAGCAGCACTATGTTTTTTACTCAGTTTAATCCAAATAGGAAGAAGTTTCTTTTTAAATTTAAGTTCAGTCTTAATCTTTTCTTCTTCTTCATAATGTTTTTGCTTTTCTTCTTCCATAACTTTAGCAGTATATTCTTTATACTCTTCTCTAGTCATAGTTTTTCTAGCTTCTTTAAAGTCTTTATAATGACTAATAAGTTTGGAACGATACCAATTCTTTTGAATAGTGCCAATATGAGGAATAGCAACACATTTATCTTTTCGTATATTAATACTAGCTTCTTTTTCAAGATTTTCAATAATAGATTTACAAAGTATTCTATCATCACCTTGAAATCCAATATCATCTAATATATTATTTATATCTTTATAGATAAGAATATAATCATCATCAAAATCTTCATGAGAACTAGTATTAGCAATATTAAAACTAGTATTAGTCTTAAAATCCATAATTGAAAGTTTAAGAACTCTTCTTAGATTACTACTATAAACAAAAACACAAGTACCTATAATTTTAAATTATACATAAGTAGTTCTAAGAAGAGTTCGATTATTTAGACGAAAATGGCTAATTAGCTTCTTCAGCAGAATGATAAACAAAAGGATTAACAGCGTTATGTTTATCAGTAATAGCAGCTCTTAAATCATTAATAGCTATAACTTTAAATTCAACAAACCAAACTTTCTGTCCTTTTGTATATCCTTGATTTTGTCCAAAAGTACCAACAGTAATAGAACGAGTTAGTTCTGTATCATTAGTAATATACTTATTAACAAATTGAGGACTAAGAACATTATGTTTAAGATAAAGATGATAGCCACGTTCAAGAGTAGAACGGTCAATAATAATCTTATCCATTTGATTCATACCAATAAGTTCAGCATCTTCTTTACTAATCTTAGCAATAATTGGCATAACCTCAACTGTACTAACTTTATTATTAATAACACCAAACAAACTTTCATTTTGGCAAAGAGCAACAACACAATAATGTTTAGCAATAACTACATTAGTAAGAACAGCGTCAAGTGCTTCACTTGTTATTTCGCTGATGTCAGTAGGTATTTGAATACCAAAATCTTTAAATTTACTTTCAACTTTAATCATAACACTAAATTATTTAGTTTTAATAATACTATTAATACCAATATTTCCAAGTTTAAGTTTACTAGGAACTTTAACTTCTTTTTTATTCCTTTCACCACTATGAAATTCTCTAGTGTATTTAGGTTTAGTTTCACTTTTATCTTTACCCATAACTTAACTGTTTTTAGCAAATGTAAGAGTCTGAATGAATCTACCAAGAGAAAAACTATTTTTAACATTTATGTCATAGAGGATTATATGATTATAAATATGCAAGTCATACTCCCCGTGGAGGATGGAGATGAGTTAGACTTGATCATATTAGTATTAATGATATTAATAGAGATAATAATAATAATGATAGTATTGATTAACTTGATGTGATTGATACTGATTGTATTCATCCTCCACGGGGAGTCTAGCGTAGGCACGTAGTGCCGAAGCGGGTCACAGCGAATCTATATAATATATCTATATATAATATATCTTTATAGTAATTATAATACATTGATTATCAATAAGTTATAATACATATTATGTATCATGCTGAATACCTAATTCTCCATCAGTATGCAAATTAAGTGGCAAAAATGACTACCTTTGTGCACGAAATATGTTAAACTTAATAATATTATTGTTATGACTTTTAAAGAAGATTTTAAACCTAGTCGAGTTTATAATAAACTTGTTATTGATGCTATTAATAAAGATATAGCTAATGATAGAAGTATTATTATACCTAATACTTTTGATATTGATGTTAAAAATAATAATAAAAAATATCTATGTGGTACTGGACGTATGGAATGTTTTGATACAGGTAAAATTATTAAAAGATATTATTCTAATGTTGGTATTAATGCTTGGAGAGAAATAGTTGCATTAAGAAGTATAATTCTTCATGAACTTTTTTATTTTATTAATTATACTATTTGTTTTAATTCTAATGTTGTTAAAATTAGTAAGGATTTATTTGATGCTGTTTGTAGGAATGGAATTAGAAGTGGATGTAATAAACGAGATTTTGCTAATGCTATTGTTACATTAGAAAAACTTAATATTATTCGTAGAACAGATAAACGTAGTATGTTTGAAGTTAATCCTAGAGTTATATTTAAAGGTGATATTAATAAATTTCATGAAATTATTACTAAAGGTAAACTTGATGATTCTAAAATAAAACTTGATAATAATGTTAATTATATAGATAGAATAGGATTAGTTAAAGATGATAATTGTATTATAATTAAAAATAAACAAGTATATAAAAGTGAACTTGATTATTTATATGATGATAATGAGAATAATGTAGATAAAGCAAATAATGAAAATAATGAAACTGAAATAATTGAAGCAGAAGAAGTTGATACTGGTAAAATTGATTGGGATTGGTAATGATGAAAGTAAAAGAATTAATAATGATGATAAAGATGAAAATGATAGTATTGAAAAAGAAGGTTATAAATGTAATGAAGATGAATGTAATAATAAGGATAATGACGATGATGATAATGACGACGATTGATAATGACGACGATTGATAATGACGACGATGACGATGATTGAAAAATTGAATGTATTGATGTGATAGTGATGTGATAGTGATGTGATAGTGATGATGATGATGGTAATTGATAATGATAATAGTGATAATTGAAAATGATAATTGATGATGATTGATGATGATTGATGATGATTGATGATGATTGATGATGATTGA
>ERZ857827.167-NODE-167-length-106836-cov-7.214570_pt1 | contig 106836 bp, 107 predicted proteins | sample MGYA00519761_ERZ857827 | MGnify/ENA primary metagenome ERZ857827 (study PRJEB31778, sample SAMEA3449370) | human gut metagenome | biome: human gut; feature: human-associated habitat; material: faeces | place: United Kingdom | collected 2010/2012 ... | reverse complement strand
TATAATAATATTAGTATTAATATTACTTAGTTTAGTACTCTTATATATAGATAAAATAACATATAAAGAATATAGTAAAAACTATTTCTATATGGATACATATATAAATATAAAAATAAATAGTACTAAGAATAAACAAGAAATAGATAATATATTTAATGATATAGATTATCTTTATAGTAGTTATAATAAATTAACTAATAGATATGAAAAATATGATGGAATAGTAAACGTATATTATTTAAATGAAATACTAAGTAATAATGAAGAAATAGAAATAGATAAAAAACTTAGTGATATCATAAATATAGGTATAGACTATTATAATAAGACAGATGGTTTATTTAATATAGCAGCAGGTAATCTAACAGGTATTTGGAAAAAATACATAAATAAATGTAATAGCTTGCCAAGTAATAAAGAATTAGATGTAAATATAAATATAGATGATATCAAACTAGATAATAATAAATATACCAAGTATAATGATATCAAACTAGATTTAGGTGGTATAGCTAAAGGCTATGTAACCGAACTAGTAGGCAACTATTTAGAAGATAATAATATAAATAATTATATTATTAATGCTGGTGGTAATGTCAAAGTAGGTAAAGCATATAATAAAGAATACTATGTTGTAGGAATAACCAATCCAGATAATACAAGCAATATCTTTACTAAAGTAAACATAAATAACTTATCAGTAGTTACATCAGGTAATTATCAAAGATATTGTGATATAGATAATATAAGATATAGTCATATCATAAACCCTATTACTAAAAACCCAAGTAACTATATGAAATCAGTAACCGTAATAACAAAATCCTCTCTACTAGCAGATATTTATAGTACATACTTATATCTATTACCAGTAGATAAAGGACTAGAAGTAGTAAATAATAATAATGATATCGAAGCAATATGGTATATAGATAAAGATAATATAGTAAGAAGTGATAATTTTAATTATGAATAAGAATGATCTAAAGTTAGTAGGAGTATTATTAATAATTATAAGTATCTTCTTTATAATAATTAATATTACTAAAAAAGAAGGAAAGACTGCTGTTGTATATTATGAAGATAAAGAAATATTAAAAATAGATCTAAATACCAATAAAGAATACACAGTAAAAGGATATCTAGGAGATGTCGTATTAGAAGTAAAAAATAAAAAAATAAGAGTAAAAGAAGAAACATCAGATAAACATATCTGTTCTAAAGAAGGATATATATATACTAATAATAAATCCTTAGTGTGTATGCCAAATAAAATAATAGTAAAGATAATAAGTGAAGATAATGACTTAGATGGAGTGGTATATTAATGAAAACAAAAGATATAACAAAGATAGCCATATTAACCTCAATATGTGTAGTAATATCAATAATAGAAAGTTATTTCACCTTTATAGGAGATATAATACCAGGATTAAAATTAGGTCTAGCTAATATAGTAATAATATTTACCTTATATGAATATAATTTTAAGACCGCTATTACAGTATCATTAGTTAGAGTCTTAATCGTAGCCTTACTTAGAACAGGCTTTGGTATTAATTTCTTCTTCTCATTATCTGGAGCCATATTTAGTATAATAGCTATGTATCTATTTAAAAAAACAAAACTATCAGTAATAGGAGTATCTATAATAGGAAGTCTATTTCATAGTATAGGTCAAGTCTTAGTAGGAGTATTATTTCTAAATAATTATAATGTAATGTATTATTTACCATATCTTTTAATATTCTCTATACCTACAGGTATAGTAATAGGTATAATATCTAAAAAAATGTTAGATAGTGCTAAAAAATATATATAAAACATCAAAAAGTATTAATTTAGGACTAGAAAAAAATAAAAAAATATTTTATAATGTATAAGTAGGAGGATAAGCAATATGAAAAAGAAAATATGTTTAATAAGTATAATAGGTTTAGCATTATTATCAGGCTGTTCAAAAGGATATAAAGAAGGCGTTTATACAGGAACTGCAATCGATAGTTATGGAGGACAAAATAATACTGCTACCGCTATTGTAACAGTAGATAAAAATGGCAAAATAACTGATGTTAATCTAGATACTACTTATACAAAAGATGGCGTAGAAACAACAAAAAAAACACTAGGAGACGCTTATGGAATGTATAATAATGAGTATGGTTCTAAAGTAGGAGAATGGTATACTCAAGTAGAAGCCCTAGAAAAGAATGTTGTAGACAATCAAGGATTAGATAAAGTAAAACTAACTGATGATGGTTATACTGATACAGTAAGTGGTTGTACTATTAAAATAGACGCTTTGTATGAAGCATTAGAAAATGCTTTAAATCAAGCCAAAAAATAACTTAGGAAAACTTCCTAAGTTTTATTTTATATTAGTTAATTTTTAAAAACAAAAACATATATTTTATTAGGTGGTAATCTTGAAAAAAATAATAAGAATATTCTTCATAATATCATTAGTATGTTTTAGTTTTTTTTATACAGATAAAGTAATGAATTTATTAAATAGTAAAGATCCATTAATGGTAAAACTAAATGATATAAAAAAAGATTATGAAGTATTCCCAGTAAATGCTATTATCGATAATGATACTATAGTACCAGGTAAAAAAGGACTAGAAGTAGATATAGATAAAAGCTATGAAGAAATGAAACTAGGAGGAATATTTAGAGAAGAATCTCTTATCTATAAAGATATCCTTCCCAGTAGTAGTATTTCAAATAACAAAGATAAATACATAGTTAAAGGAAATAGTAATAATGAAGTATCATTAATAGTCATATATAATCCCCTGACAAAACAAAATATAACAAATATCAGTAACATAACAATCTATCTAAATCATAAAGATATAACTAATACTAATATAAAAAAATTAAAAAAACAAGAACTATATACTTATGGCAATAATGGAGTATATACTAAAGAAACCTTAGATAATGATAATATAATAATAAACAAACTAAGTAACAATAAATCTAAATATTGCCTTCTAAAAGAAAAGAATAGTACTTATCTAAACATATGTAACAATAACAATATGCTCGTAGTAATACCTTCAATAATCGGAGGCTATAACAATATAAAAAATAATCTAACCGGAGGCAGTATAATATTACTCGAAGATACTTCAAATATAGATATAATAATAAAATATATAAATAGTAAAGGCTATAACATAGTACCATTATCTAACTTATTAGAAGAATAGACTTGCATAGTCTATTTTAATATTAATAATAAAGGTATAAACTAATATTGACATTATTATATAAGTATATTATACTTAACTCGTAGATTTCACAAAATTAGAATTAATTAAGAAGGAAAGATAATTATGAATTATGTATATCATGGAAGTAGTGTTCCAGACTTAAAGTTAATAAAGAAACATAAAAGTACTCGTATGAAAGAATGGGTATATGCTTGTTATTCAAAAGCAATATCAATAGTATTTATATCTAAAGACGGTAGCGATTTATTCTTTTCATTATCATGAAATGAAAAAAACTACCCAGTAGAATTAGTAGAAAGAAAACATGGTATGTTTAAAAAAATATTTAATTGTTCAGGATATATTTATAAATTAGATGCTTCTAATTTTAAAGAAAATCAAACTGGTTGGTCAGCTGAAGTAGTAAGTGATAAAGATGAAAAAGTGGTATCTTCTGAATATATAGAAAATATTTATGATGAATTAATTAAACTAGATAAAGAAGGATTATTAAAATTATATTTATATCCAAATAGACCAGACTATGTTCCAATAGATAATAGTGACTTAATTCCCAAAGTACTAAGATGGTATAAAAATGGATATGATGTAAACAATTTTTATAATATATATCCAGAACTAAAAGATATATTCATAGAAGTTAGTAAAAAAGGATAATATATTTTAAATTAAATTAAATTAAAGTTAGTTGATTAGGAGGGAGAATATGAATAATTTTGATGTTAATCTTAATTTATATAGAAGTTTTTATTATGTTGCAAAATATAGTGGATTTACTAAAGCAAGTAAACAAGCTAATATATCACAGTCTTCACTAAGTTCTAATGTGAAAAATTTAGAAGAACAATTAAATAAAAAACTTTTTAAGAGAGAAAAGTCTGATGTTTCTCTAACAAATTATGGTAAGGATTTATTTTTAAGATTAGAAGAAATAAAGAATATATTAGATGATGAACTAATAAATAATGAGTTGAAAATCGGATGTACTAGATTTATAGCAGATAATTATCTAGCAGATTCTGTTTCGGAATTTAAAAAGAAAAACAATGAAGCAAAGTTAAGTTTTTTATTTGCTAATGCTACTGATATGTTTCAAATGTTGAAAAAAGAAGAACTTGATATTGTTGTATGTAGATATCCGATGTTCTTTAAATTTGAAAGTCATATTAAAGTAGAAAAAATAGCCGATGCTGAAAATGTATTTGTTTGTTCTAAAAAGTTTTATGAAGAAAAATTCCAAAATTGTGATGATTATGTTTGTCCTATGATTTTGCCTGGAAGTTCTGAAAAAAGAAGAAATATTGAACAATACCTTATAGATAATAATATTAATTATTCTGTTGAAATTGAGATTCCTAATTCAACTCTACTTAAAAAATTAATAATTAATGATATGGGAATTGGCTATATAAATAAGAAATTTATTGAGGATGAAGTAGAAAATGGTTTAGTTGTTGTAATTGAAAGTTTTAAAAATATTCCAACTGATAGCATTTCTATAGTATATAACACAAAAGACAAAAACAAATTAGTATTAAAATATATTGATAGTTTAAAAAAGACTATTAAAAATTCCGATAACTAGTATTTGTTTCTTATATGTAAAAAAATGTAAATAATGTGATATTATATATTCAAGGAAGTGATAGTATGTCTAAATATTATGATTTAAATCTTTCATCAGTAAAAAGTTTAGGCACTACTGTCTCTAAAAAGAGATGACATTAACAAATTAGCGTTTTTGTCATCTCTTTTTTTTAGGAGGTATATTATGTTAGATTATTTTAAAGAAATTGCAGAGAAGTATAGTTTAAGTTTGGAGAATGTATTATCTATAGCTCTAAATAGATATGGAATTATAGTAGATAATACTGATGAAAATAGATTAAGATTTAATCTTGAACTATTAGATTCTAATAAAAAAACTTATTTTGCTGTGTGTGTTAATACATTTGCAAAATCTCCATTTAAGTTAGAGAATAATACTTTATTACTCGAAGGAGTACCAGTTGGTAAAGTTTCTGGTATTGAAAAAGATACTTGTTTATCAACATATTTTAGAAATGATAAAAAAGTTATAACATTTAATTCTAATTCGAGAAGCAAGTGTGTTGGATGTAAGTTTTGTGGGACTTATAGTTTAACTGATGAAGATGTACTAGAGTTTAATACAGAAAAAAATATTAGAGATTATTTTACTAAATTATTAATGGAAAATAATATAGAGAGTATGAGAAATATTGAGAATGTTACTATTTGTACTGGATGTTTTGAATCAGAAGATAAATTAATAGACCATTTATTACTTGTAAATGAAACATTTAAAAATATGGATTTTAATGGAAGTATTAATTATATTGGGTCTCAACTTCGTGATTATGACAAAATTAAAATGTTATCAAATGAAATAGACGACTTTGGATTATATCTAACAATTGAAAAATTTCTTGATAGAGAGAAATTTATGAGGCCTGAAAAAGCAAGCTTAACTATTGATAAAGCAAAAGAATTACTTGAATATTGTTCCTCATTAGGTTTAACAACAACATTTCTATATATATTAGGATTAGAAGATTTAGAAACAATTGAACATTACTTTAATTATTTAAAAGGAAGTATTAATAAATTTCCAATTATACAAGTTTTTCAAAATTATACTCCTTATCAAGAAATGTACAGATGTGAAGAAGCAAAAGATGTTGAATTTTATATTAAAGCAAGAATGATTATTGATGATATATTCAAGAATAAAGAAGAAATGAAACCAAAGACATGGGAATGTTTTAGAAGTTTATATTTTGATGATAAAGAAAAAAGTGGAGGTAAGGTAAGGTGCAAGAAGATGTATTAATAAAAAAATATTTTTATAATTTAAATTATATTGTTCTGTGTGAAATGTATTTAAATGAATATTTAAAACCTGATGCTATTGAAGAAAAAGATTTAAAAAAATATAATCCAGGTCATTTAGGTACAAGCTTATCACTTAACTTTATACAAGCTAACTTAAATTATTTCTTAAATAAAAATAAGTTAACAAGCAAAACTGTAATTGGTACTGGACATGCTGGAGTATCTTTAATATCTAATTTATGGTTAAATGGAATTTTAAAAGATTATTATCCTAAATATTCTTTAGATAAAAAAGGGCTTAACAACTTAATTAAAGATTTTGGCGAAACTATTAGAAGCGAAATTAATCCTGAATATCCAGAAACTATTTACGATGGTGGAGAACTTGGATATTCGCTTGGTGTTGCTTATGGCTATGCAATTAATACGGAAGAAGATATTATTCCATGTATAATCGGAGATGGTGAAGCAGAAACAGGGACTTTATGTTCTGCATGGCAATTAAACAAAATGCTTGATACTAAAAGTAAAGTGTTACCAATAATTAATCTTAATGAATTAAAGATGGGGGCAAATTCATTTTTATCAAGATTTAGTAATGAAGAATTAATTAATTATTATTCACTTATTGGATATGATGTAAGTATAGTTGATGCAACGCAAGAGAATGACTTATTAAAGACTATAAATTTAATGCAAGAAACATTTAATAAAACTTTAAGTAGCAAATGTCCTCTAATCATATTTCGTTCTAAAAAAGGATTTACTTTACCAAATATTAATGATTTAAAACTTGAGGGTAATACAAAGGTACATAAAAATCCACTTCAAGGTTATACAATGCCAGACAAGTTAGATATAGTGAAAAAGTTTCTAAAGTTTTATGAAGAAGAATTATTTGATAATGCAGATAATTTAAATATTGATAATTTTAAATTTAAAACTGAAAGTGCATTCAGTAATAAGCAAGCAATGAAAAATATTTCTATAAAGGAAAATAGAACACTAGATAATATAGAAATGTTAGAAGATTATTTATGTGATTATACAAAAGAAAATAACTTTATGATATTTTCACCAGATGAATTATTTTCAAACAAATTTGGAAAATTAAGTAGTAATGCTATTGAAATACTAAATGAGAATTTGCTTCAAGCATTATATCAAGGATATATTCAAGCAGGTAATAATGGATTATTCATAAGTTATGAAGGATTTATGCCAATTATTACAAGTATGCTTGCACAATATTATAAATACTTAATGCAAAAGCAAGTATTATTACACAATGAAAATACATGCTCTATGAATTATTTATTAACTTCAACATGTTTTGAGAATACTTATTCTCATCAAAATCCTGAATTTGTAAATGCACTTTTACAAAGATATGATTCTTTTTATAATGTTCTATATCCAAAAGATGGTGCTAATCTTATAAAATGTGTCGAACAGTCTATTAAATCTAAGAATTTAATTAATGTGGTAGTGTCATCAAAAAGGCATTTAATGAAATATCAAACCTATGATACTGCAAACATTGAGATTGAAAACTTTGTAGATTGTGATAATCCTGACATAATATTATGTGCAACAGGCGATTATATGTTAGATCAAATTGTAAAAGTGTATAAAATATTAAACGAAGATGGAATACAAGCCAAAATAGTTTATGTTACCAACCCTAAAATTTTAGATGTTGAAAGTAAAAAAGCATTATCTGATACAGATTTTTATAAATATTTTAATGATGGGGTTCCAGTAATATATCTATTTAATGGATATTCTCATATTATTAAATCTTTATTATATGAAAGAAATATTGATTGTAAGATTTTAGGGTATGAAGATCAAATATCAGTTAAAGGACATTTAGACAGTAATTTAGCAGCTAATAATCTTGCAGTCGAAGACATTTTAGAAGTAAGTAAAAAGCATTTAAAAAGAAATAATACAAGAGTTTTAAGGAAGTGAAGAAAATGAATAATTATGAGTTTTGGGAAAAATATAATAAATTTATTAAAGGGGAAATAGGAAGATTATGTAGAACAAAAAAAGAATTATATATAGACTTACATATTCATTCTAATTATAGTGCCGATGGTAAACAAAATCTAAAACAAATTTTAGAAACTACAAAAGAAAAAGGTTTTGATATTATTGCAATTACCGACCACGATTCATTAAATGTTTATGATGAATTATATGATATTGTTTCTAAAGGCGTAACTTCTCCAATTATTATACCAGGTATAGAATTTACAACTGATAAAAGAGAATATGGAAATCAATGTCATATGTTACAATTATTTGTTAATCCTAAAGATCTAGTTATATTAAAAGATGTTTCTAAAAATTATAATTCTATGTTCAATAGAAGTAAAATCCAATTTAATAGACTTAAAGAAAATATAACTATAAAGGAAATAATTAAGAAACATAATATTCATATTTCATATAAAGATTATGAATCTTATCTTAAGAAAAATGAATATATTCCTGAATATGATACATTAAGTTTTTACTTAATAGAGAAGTTTAAAGAAAAAAGAGTAACAACTTTTGATATATTAGATTTATTAGAAAAAAATAATAAATTAGACCCTTATGAAGATAGAAAAGAATTTAAATCAAAAAGGTATAGAAAACTTAGAGAAAAGTATGAAGTTAATGAGACAAATAAATATAATGCTAGATTCTTATTGTCTATGTTAGCTGTAAGAGAAGTTGATGATGATTGGTGGCCAGCTCCTGCATGTGGGAGTTTATCAGTAAACTCTTATGGGCAGTTAAAACCAGAAGAAATAAATGAAAAATATGATATTTATTTCGCACATCCTACTGAAAATAGTTTAGATGTAGTAGATAAGATAGTTAAAGAAAAAAAGAACATAAAGGGACTTGAATTAAATATCAGAAACCATTATGAGGATATAAATAATTTTTATAGGGTATTAAATAATAATAAACTCAATTTAATTAAGGGTTCTGATAGTCATGATGCTTCATTACAATTTTATGAAGATATGGAATATTTTAAAATTGATACAAAAGATTTGATTAAAATTTTAAATAGTTAAATTTATAGATTATGAGGGATGATAATGAGTAAAGTTGATCTACATTTACATACTAATTTATCTGATGGATTAATTAGTCCTGAAGATGTTGTAATAAAAGCAAAGAATAATGATTGTAAGATAATATCAATAACAGATCATGAACTCTTAAATGAGTATGATACTCTAGCTAAAAAATATAATATTGATATTATTTCTGGAATTGAATTTAATACTTCAATTTCCAACTTGCATTTACTTGGATATGCAGTAAAGAATTTTAAATTAGTTGATGAAGTGATGCAAAATTTAAGAATAAAAAATGAAAGGGTTTGTCTTGAAGTTATTGAACTGTTAAAAAAAGATGGATTTGTAATTTCAGAAACATTAATAAAGAAATATTTACAAGAAATTAATTTAGATTATAGTATATTAGATAAAAGAAAACTTGTTAAATATTTGATGTATATGGGATACACAAATAGCATTGTTGAAACTTATGAAACTTTAATTGGTAAAAAGCAAAAATATTATGTACCGAATGTAAAATTATCGCCTGAAGAGATTATTAATTTAATTGATCAAAGTGGTGGTTATACAGTGTTGGCTCATCCAAATACTGTAACGAGTGATAAAAATATTTTAGTTGGGATTTTAAATAGATTAAATGATGCAGGGCTATTTGGTATTGAAGTAGTAAATGATAAGATGAAACTTAGTGAAACAGAATATTATCAATGTTTAGCTAAAAAATATAACTTATTAGAAACTTATGGCTCTGACTTTCATAATCCTGAAACAGATTACATTGGTATAGAAATTAATCAAGATAATTGTGAAAAGATCCGTGAATCAATGGTATTGAGACGGAAAATATGATATAATATTGTCAGAAAAGGGAGGAAAAAAATATGGCATTAAAAAGAGGCATTGTTGAATTGGCCGAATATAATTCAAATTGGAAAAAAGAATATGAAAAGGAAGAAAAATTATTAAAAGAAGTATTAGGTGATAGAATAATTGAAATTCATCACATTGGAAGTACCTCTATTGAGGGGTTAAAAGCTAAACCAGTTATTGATATTTTAGTAGTAATTAGTAGTTTAGATGAAATAACTGAAATTGAAGAAATGTTAAAACCTTATGATTATGAGAACAGAGGACAACAAGGTGTTCCAGATAGATATTTCTTTGCTAAAGGTCCTGAGGATGCTAGAAGTCATTATATTCACTTTGTTGAACCAAATAGTAAGACTTATTATAATCAAGTTTACTTCAAAAAATATTTGATTGAACATCCAGAATACATTAAGAAATACTGTGATTTAAAACAAGAATTAGCAGAAAAATACGCAGATGAAAGACCTAAATATACTGCAGGTAAGAATGAATTTATTACTTCTGTAATCAATCTTGCTAAAGGGGAATATGATGATTAAAGTTGTTTCATTTGATATTGGAGGAACATTATTAGAAGATTCTCATGATAATCCTAATAATTATAATTTGAAAGAACTTGCAAAAATTGTTAATATACCTTATGAAAATGTTAGAGATGTTTATAAAAATGTTTTTCAAAAGTCAAATGGTACATTGAATGAATTAGTTGGAAAATTTTGTAATGATTTAGGTATTAGTAATACTGAAAATTTAAATAATTTCTTTATAGGAAAATTTTCTGATAATAATATAAATAATACAATTTCAAACGACAAAATTACATTAATTAGAGATCTTAAAGAAAATGGGTATAAAGTTATCTTATTTTCTAATAGTTGTTGTTTACTTAATAATGATGCAATAAAAGAAATTTATGATTTAGTTGATGGTGTATTTTACTCATATGATATAGGATATACAAAAGATGATAAAGAAAGTTATCAATATGTTGAAAAAACACTTAATGTGAAACCAACAGAAATATTGCATATAGGTGATACTTTGAAAAGTGATTATCTAAAACCTGTAGAAAATGGTTGGAATGCTTTGTTTTATGGCGTTTCTGATGATGAAAGTGTAAATTGCATTTCATCTTTAATGGAACTCTATGATTTCTTTGATATAAGAACAAGTAAAAAATAAATTAAATATTGGGGGGATATAATATGGAAAAAAGAAATATATTTTTATATGAAGAAAATAAACTTAAAGAAGTAATTGAAATTATTAATAAACAAATTAAGGAAGCAGAAGAAAATTTTAGTAAACAAGAACATACTATTATAGGTTTTAAAGAGGGACAAAGAGGAACTCAATTTATTAGACAAGGATTAATGTCGTTATATGCAACAGAAGTTTATAATCTTAGATCGGTTTTGTCTAATCCATACTTTGGTATGTTTAATTTTGAAAACAATGAAGAAAAAAATGAAATTTATTTAGGTAAAAAGACAATTATGGATGGCACAAAAGTAATTGCTCACGATTGGAGAAGTCCGATATGTTCAATGTACTATGATTATAATATTGGAGATGCTGAATATATCTCTAATACTGGCGAAAAAAGAAAAGGAAAAATAACTAAGAAAAGACAAATTATTATTAAAGATGGTGTTTTAAAAGCTGTAGATGAACAAGATACATTATCAAACGATTCTGTATTATTAAAATACTTACAAGAAAATTCAGATGCAAGATTAAAATCAATTATTGCTACAATTCAAAGAGAACAAAATAAAATAATAAGAAGTCCTTTAAGAGGAGATTATATTATTCAAGGAACAGCTGGGTCAGGTAAAACAACAGTTGCTCTTCATCGTATAGCATATTTATTATATAATGAAGCCAAAAATATTTCAGAAGCAGATTTTATGATTCTTGGTCCTAATAAGTATTTCTTGAATTATATATCAGATCTTTTACCCGATCTTGATATTAAAAATGTTTCTCAATTAACTTTTGAAGAAATTGCAATGAAATACATGGGAATTTCAAAAGTTAAATTAGAAAGTAAAAATAAGACATTACAAGAAGTACTTGCTGGAAATGTTTCTGCTAAAGTTATAGAGGATAAATCTTCTATAGCATACTTGAAATTGCTTGAGAATTTTGTTGACTTATATGTTAATTCTCATTTAAAAGATGATGTTGAATATGAAGGAATGAAAATATGTTCTGCAGATGAAATAAAAAGATATTTAAATAAAAGTGTTTTTTCAACTGATAAAGGATATGCAGAAAAAGCTAATCAATATATGAAAATATTAATAAAAAAAGTTAAAGATAATTCTGATGATTTGACACATGATGTTTGGCTTAAATATAGAGAAGAATATTTAGGTTTACCAAAAGATTCTCCAAGAAGAAAAGAAATTCTAGAAGAAGTAGATAAAATACAAAAAGAAATCAAAAAAGGTTGCCCAACAAGCATAAAGAATTATTTCAAATTTATGAAAGTTAATCCTATTATAATATATCAAGCATTTTTAGAAAATTTAAATGTTCTTGTTCAAGATAATCATAACATTCTAAAAGAAATACAAGATTATACTTTGTCAAGAATATCTAAAAAGCAAATTGGTTTTGAAGACTTATCTCCATTATTATTAATTAATTATTGTTTGAATGGAATTAAAGATTTTAAAGATTTTTCATATTTAGTAATAGATGAAGCCCAAGATTTAAGTTTAGCACAATATTATGTTTTAAAAAAATTATTTCCATCTGCAAAATTTAATGTATTTGGAGATGTTAATCAGTCTATTTATGATTATCAATCTATTCATGATTGGGATGAGTTAAATAATGTTATATTTGATAATAAAGCAAGTATGTTGGATTTGAATAAGAGTTATAGAACTACTGTAAATATTTCAGATGCATCAAATTTAATTTTAAATCATTTGGGTCAAAACAATTCAGAGTGTGTTGCAAGAATGGGTGATGAAGTTGTAACTAATGATGATATAAGTGAAGTAACTCTTATTTCACAAATAAAATCATTATTAGATAAAGAATATCAATCTATTGCAATAATATGTAAGGATGAGAAAGAATCTGCTAATGTTTATAAAAAGTTAAGTAAGTTAGGATTAGATGTATCTGTTATAACAGAAAAAAATGAAAAATATCATGGTGGATTATGTATTATGCCATCTTACTTATCAAAAGGATTAGAATTTGATGCAGTAATATTATATAATGCTAATAATGTTAATTACACTGATAATAATATAGATTCTAAACTTTTGTATGTTGCTATGACTAGAGCTATGCACGAATTATATGTTAATTATAATGGTGAACTTCCTACTTCATTAAAATCTTTATCGAAAGAAAATAAAATTTTGAAAAGAACGAAATAATAGGAAAGTATTTATGAAGAAAAATGAGGATAGTATAAATAAGTATTTATCCACAATTATTGTTGATAAATAATAATATTAGTACACCTAACGAAACCGAGTCAAAAGAAATTTTATAACTAATGGCTCGGTTGTTTTGATTAACTCTTTTGACGAGTTAATAACCAACTAGGAATAGTGTGCAAAGGGACAACTCTTTTGAAACCCGATTAAGCGACAAACTTACAAACTTCGTAAGTAATATTGTCGCCTTTTTTGTTTTACAAAAAAGAGTAAAAACTATCCCTACTTTCATTGGCGTTGCTAACAAAACGTGCGTCGCTTTTACTTATGAAAATAACCCAATAACTAATATTTTAGTAAAAATACACGATTATGTTGGTATTAGCAAAACTGCACGAAGTTAGTAAAATCAAGGGTTCATACGATTTTGGAGATTACCCCAAAATCGCATTAAATAGTACTAAATAAACTAATAGTTAGAAAGTCTACACACTAAATATAATATAGCATATTGATGCAGTTCTTATAGACTATAGGCTATAAGAACAACTAGATAAAATACTAGTAATAATATTAAAACTATGCTATACTTAAATAGTAGGTAGGTAGTAAAATGAGTAAGAAAAAGAATAAAAAGAAAACATTATTAGATAAATTATTATATTACTTTGTAATATTTATACTAGGAGCCATATCAGGATACATATATGAAGTAATATTTTATTATATAACATTAGGAGTATTAAATAATTGGGGAATATTATATGGACCATGGCTTCCCATCTATGGAGTAGGAGCAGTATTTCTAAGTATGTTAAAACCATTAAAAAAGAATCCCATTTTATTATTCATATTAAGTATAATAATAACAGGATTATTAGAATATATAGTAGGTTATATAAGTGTAAATATCTTTAATCAAAGATTATGGGACTATACAGGACTATTTCTAAATATAAATGGCCTAGTATGTCTAAGAAGTGTCCTTACCTTTGCGGTAGGTTCTCTAATACTAAACTATTTATTATTACCATTAATAGATAAATATTATAATAAAAAGTATTATAAATATACTTATATAATAATAAGTATATTTATAATAGATATCATAGTAAGTAATTTATATCGTAATCCCTATACCTTCTAGTATAGAGATTATTTCTTTTTCTTATTAATACCAAGAATACTACCAAGTATAGAAATAAATAACAAAATAAAATAATAAATAATCGAAGTCCAATCAAATACCTTACATATCAAACAAATAATAACAAATAAAATAACCCATATAAGCCCATACTTAATACCTTCAATATAACCCTTCTCATTAGATAACTTACCAAGTCTATAACTACCAATAAATATACTAATAATAGGAATAATTAAAAATATAATCTTAAGAACAATCCCATTAATAACATTAAAATAATTAAAAATAGTAATAATAATAGAACTAATAATTAATATACCAAAACACCATAATAAACTTTTTAAATAATTCATAATCATAAATATCACCACTAAATATTATGAAATTGTATAAAAAAATATACATTAGTACATAATTATAATGGTGATAATTATGACAATAGTAGTACTAAGAACAATATTCTTCTATCTATTTATATTTGTAATATATCGTATAATGGGTAAAAGAGAAGTAGGACAACTAAGTATAACAGATTTAATAGTATCATTACTTATCGCAGAACTAACAGTAATAAGTATTGAAAACTATAAAGCAAGTATCTTATATTCCTTAATACCAATAGTAATATTAGTATTAATGCAGTGTATATTAGCTTATATAAGCCTAAAAAAACCAAAATTTAGAATCTTCCTAGATGGTAATCCTTCTCTTATTATAAAGAATGGAAAAATAAACTATAACGAAATGCTAAGACAAAGATATAACCTAGACGATTTACTAGTACAATTAAGAGATAAAGGCTATCGTAGTATAGAAGAAGTAGAATATGCCGTCCTAGAAAGCAGCGGTACATTATCCGTATTTCCTTATAAAAAAGAAACTTCACCATTACCACTTCCAATAATACTAGATGGTGATATCCAAGAAGATACCCTAAAACACCTAAAGAAAGATAAAAAATGGGTCTATAACTTTCTAGATAAAAAAGATATAAATATTGAAGATGTCTTCTTTGCCTTCTACAAAGATAAAAATATCTTTATCATAAAAAATGACGATTTATTAAAATAATAAAGTATCAAAAAATGGTACTTTTTTCTTATCTCTAACATAAATTATGGTGAGGGGTGATATCTTTTGTCAGCATATAAAGAAATTGTAACTAAAGCAGTAGTAGGTAAAGGAAAGAAGTATTATAAAAATACTTATAAAGTAAATACAGATTCTCCAGTCGATACTGTTTTAGGTTGTTGGGTAATCAATCATAAATTTTCAGGTAGTGATGAGGCAGGTAAAATAGTCATAAATGGTTCTTATGATGTAAACTTATGGTATTCATATGATAACAATACCAAGACATCAGTAATAACAAAGAATATACCATATAAAGAATTAGTAACAGTCTCCCAAAAAGAAACTACTGATACATCAAAGAAAGATATAATAGTAAGATGTTTAAAAGGACCTAGTTGTATATCTGCTAAAGAAGATGGAAGTAGCATCAATATCGATATAGAAAAAGAATTAGGAATAGAGATAGTCGGAGATACCAAAGTAAAAGTAGCAATTGAAGAAGATGAAGAACCATGGGATGATATACCAGAAGAAGTAACTGAAGAAACAGAAAAAGAAATAGAAGAAAATATTGATCCTAACTATATTAAAGAAGAAAAGTAATCTTCTTTTTTTCTCTCGTGCCTATAGTCACTCCAGGGTTTTCTAATGCCTAAGGTCATTAGAAAAAAAGTTTAACTATCAAATAATTAAAAAAAATCAATAATAAATCAAAAATACCCACTAAATAAGCAATTTTTAGTACTTTTTAGTTGACATTCATAATATTATGTAATATAATTAATAACGAAACGGAAAGAAGATTATATTTATCTCACCTGATTACATATAGTAATAGGTAAAAAGCCACATGACATATATTAAAACAAAATAACATTTTTTAGGCTTTTTTATAGATAAATGGATACTTCTTTAAGTATTCATTTTTTTGGAGGTGTTAGCTATAGCTACTTTAAAGGATAATCCTATCAATGAACAAATTAGATGTAAGGAAATGATGGTAATTGGACCAAACGGAGAACAACTTGGTGTAAAGAGCAAACAAGATGCTCTTACACTAGCAGGATATGCTGGCTTTGATTTAGTACTTATGAATGAAAATAGTAATCCACCAGTATGTAAAATAATGGATTACAACAAATTCAAGTATGAAAAGAAGAAAAAAACCAAAGAGGCTCAAAAGAAACAAAGAGAATCAATGGTAGAAACAAAAGAATTCAGATTATCAGTTAATATTGATATTCATGATTTTAATACTAGAGTAAACAATGCCAGAAAAGCTTTTGAAAAAGGAAACAAAGTAAAAGCTAGTATTAGGTTTAAAGGAAGACAAATTGCCCATCCAGAACTTGCAAAAGAAGTATTAGATAGATTTTATGAAAAAGTTAGTGATGTTGCAGAAATAGAACTAAAACCTAGAATTGAAGGTAGAACAATGTTTATGCAACTTACACCTAAGAAATAGAAGGAGGATATTATGACAAAACTTAAGAAAAATAAAATGAAAACACATAAAGGATTAAAGAAAGTTTTAAATGTAAGACAAAGTGGATCAATTAGTAAACCAAGACAAGGCGTTTTACATAATACTGGTAAGAATAGTGCTGCTAGAGCATCTAGTAAGAAACAAGGAACTAGTTTAAACAAATCAGATTTAAAGAGAATTAAAGATTTAATATAGGAGGGATAATATGACAAGAGTTAAAGGTGGCACTGTTGCACGTGCTAGAAGAAAAAAAGTATTAAAAGAGGCAAAAGGTTATTTTGGTAGTAAACATAGATTATATAAGACTGCTCATGAACAAGTAATGCATTCAGGAGTATATGCTTTTAGAGATAGAAAACAAAACAAGAGAAACTTTAGAAAATTATGGATTACAAGAATCAATGCTGGATGTAGAGAAAACGAAATCTCTTATTCAAGATTCATTGATGGATTAAATAAAGCAGGAGTAACAGTTAATAGAAAAATGTTAAGTGAACTTGCTATTGATAATCCTAAAGCATTTTCAGATTTAGTAACTATTGCTAAAGATGCTTTAAATGGTAAAAAATATACACCAAAAGAAGTAAAAGTAGAAACTAAAGAAGAAAAGAAACCAGTAGAAAAGAAAACTACTACTAAAGCAGCAGAAAAGAAAGAACCTGCTAAAAAAGCAGAAACTAAAACTACTGCTAAAAAGAGTACTAGTACAAAATCTACAACTACTAAAAAAACTACAACTAAAAAAGAGGAAAAATAATTTTTCTTCTTTTCTTTTTATCACTTCTATGATATATTAAAATTATGAAGAAGTTAGTGGAAGTAATATTAATAATATTGTTATGTGTAGGATGTACTCCTAATAAAGAAAGTGTAAGTACTAAAGAAGAAATAATAAATAGTATTATCTCTTATGATAATAATTATGATTATGACTTTTTAAATTATATTTATAATAACTATGGAATAAATACTTTAGAAAATATAAATACTAGTTATAAAAATAATACTTATAGTTATAACGTGTGGCATGATTTAACAGGTAATTCACTAAAAGTATTAAAAGATTTATCAAATAATAATTTAGATAATACCAAAATAATAGATAAGAAAGGTGATATAACCTTAAGTTTTGTTGGAGACATATCACTAGCAGATAATTTTGATATCATGCCATATTATGATTCAAGAAACGAAGGAGTATATGGGATTCTATCTAAAGAAGTAGTAGATATCATGACTAGTTCAGATATAATGGTAGCTAATAATGAATTTACTATAAGTACTAGAGGTACTCCTCTTAACAAAACCTATACCTTTAGAGCAGACCCTAAAAGATTAAATATCTATAAAGAAATGGGTGTAAATTTAGTTAGTCTTGCTAATAATCATATCTATGATTATGGAATAGAAGCCTTTAATGATACCTTAAAATACCTAAAAGAATATGATATACCATTTGTTGGAGCAGGCCATAATATTTCTGAAGCTAAAAAAAGTTTCTCTTATATAGTAGGCGGCTATAAAATATCATTTATATCTTCAACAAGAGCAGAAAAAAACATCATAACTCCTGGTGCTACTGAAACAACACCTGGCGTCTTTAGATGTTATGATAATACACTTCTTAAAGAAACAATAAAAGAAGTAAAAGAAAAAAGTGATTATGTAGTATTATTAATACATTGGGGTAAAGAAGATTCTCATGAACTAGAAGAGGTAATAAAAGTAACAGGTAAAGAATATATAGATGAGGGAGCAGACCTAATTATAGGTAGTCATGCTCATCTTCTTCAAGGTATGGAAATATATAATAATAAATTAATTGCTTATAATCTAGGAGATTTTATCTTTAATAGAGAAACTAAAGATACAGGAATATTATCAGTAACATTAAATAAAAAGGGAAATTTATCCTATAAATTTATACCATGTAAACAAGATAATTATAAAACATCTCTTTTAGAAGGTAAAGAAAAAGATAGAGTATTAAATAATATGAATAGTTACTCTATAAATGTTATCTTTAATAATGATGGTATTATCAAAACAGTAAATTAATTATTAATAAAATTAATAAACATTAAAATACTTATCTAAAAGACTAAATGCTTAAGAAGAAATAAAGAAAAAAGTGAAGAAATATATAGTTTCTTCTTTTATTTTATACTAATTTTTGCTATAATGGAAAAGAAGGCAGTGATAAAATGGATACATCAAAAATAAGAAATTTTAGTATAATAGCACATATCGATCATGGAAAAAGTACATTAGCAGATCGTATTTTAGAATATACTGGTGAAGTAGATAAAAGACAAATGAAAGAACAATTACTAGATAATATGGATATCGAAAGAGAAAGAGGCATAACCATAAAATTAAATGCCGTAAGATTATCGTATAATGGTTATATGCTTAATCTAATAGATACTCCAGGACATGTCGATTTTAGCTATGAAGTATCACGTTCACTAGCAGCCTGTGAAGGAGCAGTCCTAGTCGTAGATGCTACTCAAGGAATTGAAGCCCAAACCCTAGCTAATGTCTATTTAGCTCTAGAAAACAACTTAGAAATAATCCCTGTAATAAATAAAATAGATCTTCCTAGTGCCGATATACCTAAAGTAGAAAAAGAATTATATGATACCTTTGGTTTTACTAGTGAAGAAATAATTAAAGTATCCGCTAAAACAGGAGTAGGAATACCAGACTTAGTTAATGCTATCATAGATAGAATACCATCTCCTAAAGAATATAATGATAAATTAAAATGTTTAATATTTGATAGTTATTTCGATTCATATCGAGGAGTAGTAATATTAGTAAGAATAGTTTCAGGTAAAATAACCAAAAAAACAAAAATAAAAATGCTAACTACCGGAGCAGAATATGATGTCGTATCTCTTGGGTATCATACCCCTTTTGAACATGAAGTAGAAGAACTAAAAGAAGGTGAAGTAGGTTTTATTACCGCATCAATAAAAAGCCTATCTTCCGTATCAGTCGGAGATACCATAACAGATGCTAACGATCCTACTGATAAAGCCTTGCCAGGTTATAAACCAATGAAACCAATGGTCTACTGCGGTATATATCCAATCGAATCAAATAAATATCCAGCTTTAAAAGAAGCTATAGAAAAATTAAAACTAAATGACGCCTCATTAACATTTGAACCAGAAACCTCTAGTACTTTAGGTTTTGGTTTTAGAATGGGCTTCTTAGGACTATTACATTTAGAAATAATCTCTGAGAGAATCGAAAGAGAATTTGGTATCGAAATAATAGCAACAACACCATCTGTAAATTATGAAATAAATTTAACGGATGGAAGTACAATCTTTATTGATAATCCTAGTATGATGCCTGATAAAGTAAAAATAAAAAATATCAAAGAACCATATATCTTTACCAATATCTTAGTACCTACTGATTATATAGGACCAATAATGGAATTATGTCAAGATAAAAGAGGTATCTATAAAAGTATAGATTACTTAGACACGACAAGAGTAAATATCCACTACGAACTACCATTATCAGAAATAGTATATGATTTCTTTGACAGATTAAAATCCTCTACTAAAGGATATGCCTCATTTGATTATGAAGTAATAGGCTATAAAGAAAGTGATCTAGTAAAGATGGATATCCTATTAAATGGTGAAGTAGTAGATGCTTTATCACTAATAGTACATAAAGACTTTGCTTATGATCGTGGTAGAAGAATGGTTGATAATCTAAAAAATATCATTCCAAGACAAATGTTTGAAGTACCAGTTCAAGCTGTAATAGGTAGTAAAGTAATAGCTCGTAGTGATATCAAAGCCATGCGTAAAGATGTCTTAGCTAAATGTTATGGAGGAGATATAACTAGAAAAAGAAAACTCCTAGACAAACAAAAAGAAGGTAAAAAGAAGATGAAAACCATAGGTAAAGTAGAAATACCTAGTGAAGCCTTCTTAAGTATATTAACAGATTATAAGAAAAACTAATATAATAATACTAGGAGGGTTTTATGAGTAGTAATAAAAATATATCCCGTAGGATAAAAAAAGAAATATTAAATAACGATTGTGATTATGATACATTATATAACGAATTACTAATGTATCCCGAAGAAGTATTATCAGGAATATTAAATTCCTATCTATATCTCTTCAGAAATATCACTACCATAAATAATAAAACATTACTAGAAGATCTAAACAGTCTTCTAAGTAACTATATTAAAAAAAATAAAAACAAAAAAGACTTAGAAAGAGTATATAACAAAATAGAAGTCTTTCTAAGTAATATAACACTAAGTTTTGACTTAGAAAAACTACTTCAGATTGAAGATTATTTATCAGAATTAATCAATCTACAAAATCAAAGTGTTATCAATAATAAAAAAAGAGCCAAAGGCGATAAATATAATTTTATGTTATTTCTTATCTTTGAAAAAAGAGATATCGAATTACTAGAAAAATATATCGAATTAAATATGAAAGAATTATTAATAAATAAAAGTATTATTACATCAGTATTTGCTAATATCATAGAACAATATCTAAAGATAGACGAAGATAACGAAATAAATATAAAATATTTTAATCGTGTTATAAATGTATTTTTAAGAGGTAAATTATATAATAAACTATTTAATGACTCTGAAGAAGATTATTTAAGAATATTAAAAACAAGTCCTAAAAACTTTGTTTGGGAACTAATTGATAAGATAGAAAATGACTTATATACAACTAAAGAAGAAGTAGCTAAAGATTATAATGTATCATTTATAATACCAAAATATGAAGAATATGTTTATTTACCAAACGGAAAGATAGATTTAACCCAAGAAGAAATCTTTACTATTGATAACGAAGGAGATATGTGTCTAGATGATGCTATGTCAATAAAAAGAAATAATAATGGTACATATACCTTATTTATTCATTTAGCCAATCCAACCGCTACTATACCATATGAATCAAATACAATGCATGAAGCCTTAAAAAGAAATCATACTATTTATTTATCTAATAATAGTATCCCAATATTTGATAGATATCTATCAGATAACATATTATCAATATTACCAAACAAAAATACCAATGCTCTAACAATAAAAGTAGGAGTAACACCAGATTATTCATTAGATTTAGATACCTTAGAAATAATACCTAGTATAATTAAAAATAAACATAAATTAACTTACCAAGATGCTGAAGAAATAATAACCAATACTGGATTATTACATGACGATTTAATACTAATATCCAAAATATTTGATAAACAAGCTATTGATAATCCACGCGTCAGAGCATATCATCAAATGAAAGAAAGAATAAATAATCAAAAAGAAGTGGATAGTGAAGCACCAATAGCTCATATGATGGTAGAACAATGTAATGTTTTCGCTAATAGTACAATTCATCTAATTGATAAAAGAGAACATTTAGGACTAATAATGCCATGGCGTGTTCAAAGAGAAGAAAATATTGAATTAATAGAAAAATATTTAGAACATGGCTCTTTTGATATAAATAGTAGTGGTCTTCAACTACTTCTAAAAAATTATATGACTAAGAGTAAGTATTCATATACCAATATAGGACATCAAGGCTTAGGAATAGATGGCTATGTAAAAATATCTAGTGCAGCTCGTCGTGCTATGGATGCATTAGCGATCTATGTATTATATGATCTTTATATCAATAGAAGTGCTGATGATTTAGATTCAAAATATTATTATTGGGAAAAAGAGATAAAATATTGGTGTGAATATGCCAATATTAAAGCAAGTGATAATATAACATTTATGGAACAATATAATTACTTAAGTAGCAAAGGAAAAATATTAGAAAGAAGGAAGTAAAATGCAGTTACCAAATATAAAAGATGCCAGAATAAGAACAAAAGAAAAAATAGAAGTATCTTATGATAAATATAAAGTACCAGAGTCTATTCACAATATAGGTCATAATAAAACCTATACCATTTTAACTTATGGATGTCAAATGAATGTCCATGATAGTGAGAATATATCAGGTATTATGGAAGACTTAGGCTACACCAAAGAAGAAAACTATGAAAAAGCTGATGTAATAATAATAAATACCTGTGCAATTAGAGAAAATGCCCAAAATAAAGTAGTAGGAATACTAGGTAGAATAAAGAAATTAAAAGAAACAAACCCCAATATCATTACCATAATTGGAGGTTGTATGCCTCAAGAAGAATCGGTATCTAATATGATAAAAGATAAATATAAATGGGTAGATATAGTACTAGGAACACATAATATATATGATATACCAACATTACTAGAAAATATAACAAAAGAGAGAAAACAAAATATTGAAGTTTACTCAGTAGAAGGAAGTATAATAGAAAACTTACCAGTAAAAAGAGATTCCAAAATAAAAGCTTGGGTAAATATTCAGTATGGTTGTGATAAATTCTGCTCATACTGTATAGTACCATATACCAGAGGTAAACAAAGAAGTAGATTACCTAAAGATATCCTAAAAGAGGTAGAAGAATTAAAAAACAAAGGTTATAAAGAAGTAACCCTTCTAGGACAAAATGTTAATGCTTATGGTAAAGACCTAGAAGAATCATATACTATGGCTAATTTACTAGAAGATGTTTCCAAAACAGGAATAGATAGAATAAGATTTGTAACATCACATCCATGGGATTTCTCTAGTGATATGATAGATATAATAGCCAAATACCCAAATATAATGCCTTATATCCATTTACCAATCCAATCAGGATCAGATAATATCCTAAAGAAAATGAATCGTAGATATACAATAGCAGAATATAAAAAATTATTCCATGAATTAAAAGATAAAATACCAAAAGTAAGTATAACTACTGATATAATTGTAGGTTTTCCAGGAGAAACAGAAGAAGACTTTGAAGAAACATTAAAAATATATAATGAATTAAAATATGATTTAGCCTATACCTTTATCTATTCTCCAAGAGAAGGAACACCTGCTGCTAAAATAAAAGATGATGTTCCACTAGAAGAGAAAGAAGAAAGATTACAAAGATTAAATAAAGTAGTAAATAAATATGCTAGAGAGAATAATGAAAAATATAAAGATAAAATAGTACCAGTTTTAATTGAAGGATACTCAGATAAAGGTGGTAAACTAATGGGTTATACCGATACAATGAAATTAGTTAATGTACTAGGAGACCCTTCTAATATAGGAAGTATTAAACAAGTACATATAACAGAAGTAAAAACATGGTCTATGGAAGGGGAAATAGTTAGTGGAAAGTAGTATAGAAGAATTATTTAATGCTATAAATAATTCTGATGAATATAAAGAATATAAACAAATAGTAGATATAATTGAAGAAGATAATGATATTAAAAACTTAATTGAAGAAATAAAAAAACTTCAAAAAGAAGCTACATATTTAGAATATCATGAAGATAATAAGTATAAGGAAATAGATAGTATTATCAAAGAGAAAACTAAAGAATTAAATAATAATTCTAAGTATCAAGAATATTTATCTAAATTAAAGAAATTTAATAATACCTTACTTGCTTCTTCTTCATTACTTGAAGATTATATAGATAGTAAAGTTAGTATTTAATTTTATTATCTTTTTTTATCCACTTCAGCCTTTAGTATTCCGTGGTATGATAGAGCCTATTCTAGTCTCTATCATAAACAATTGTATGTATATATAAAATAAAAATAAATAGTCATATTATATTGACTATTAAGTATAATCATAGTACAATTATATAGGTAACACTTACATGGTGTATTCTCTCCAATTTCTTAGTATTCCTAAGAGAAAGGAGTGACGTCTATGATGAAAGAACTTTTTTACTTCTTAGGGGGTTGGAGGTTTAAGTAATGGAACTAGTCCTTGCATTTGCTTGGATTACTCTTATCACTATTGTCTATATAGATAATATGATGCGTAGAAGATAGACAAAAGAAGCACCACAGGGGGGTGCTTCATGTCTAAAAACATGAAGAGAACACCTTTTGGAACTAGGTGTTACCCATTTTTATTATGGATAAATTTCTCTTCCTGTATACATTATACTAAAAAGTTATAAAAATATCAATATTTATATTTGATTTTTATATACACTTTTTAAAAAAAAATATTTTTATTACAAAAACAATTTTAAAATATAAAAAAATGTGGTAGAATATATTATGAGTAGGAAAGGTGATATTAATGGATAGTGTTCTTTTAATTACAATATCTGCCTTTATATTGGCTGTAATACTTATTATAGTTACGATTGTTATTATAAAAAGAAATCAGAATAAGAAGTATAAAAAGGAAATAGAAGAACTAGATATAAGAAAAAATAATTTAATAGGAGTACCTGTACTTAGTGAAATAACTAAAGTTAAAGAACTTATAAAAACAGATAATTTAAAAAATAAATTAGACGATTGGGATAATACTTTTACTACAATTAGAGATGAAAAGATACCTGAACTTACTGATTTAATATCAGAAGCTGATTTTTTGATTGATAGAAAAGATTATAAACAAGCAGTTAAAAAGATTACAAATATTGAAATAGAAATAAATTCTTTGAAAAAGAAAACAGATCATTTACTTGAAGAAGTTAAATTAATTACTAATTCAGAAGAAAGAAATAGAGCTCTTATTACTAAATTAAAAATAGTATATCGTGAAGATCAAAATAAATTTGAAAGATCAAAAAAAGAATATGGTGTAATAGCGGATTATTTAGAAAAAGAAATAGATAATATTGATGATTTATTTGCTAAGTTTGAGAAAGCTATGGATAATAATGATTATGTATCAGTAGAGAAGAAAATAAATTTACTTGATGATAAAATAACTAAATTAGGTAAATTACTTGAAGATATTCCTACAATAGTATTAATGGCTACTGTATTAGTACCAAATAAAATTGATGAAGCTATAACCTACTATTATCGTATGAAAAGAGATGGTTATCCACTTGATTATTTAAATGTTGAATATAATATTAAAGAAATAAAAAATAAGATAGATAATATTATGGAAAATTTAAAGAAATTAGAATTAGGAGAATCTATAATAGAATTAAAAACTTTTATTGAATATTTTAATGAATTATATAATGATTTTGATAAAGAAAAAGAATGTAAGGATTTATTTAGACAAAATATTAAAGATTTTAGTTATAAGATAGATAATATTAATAAAGTTGTTAGAGATATTTATCTTCAGATAGATGATATTAAATATAATTATAATTTATCTGATGAAGATATTAATAAATTTAGTATTCTTAATAAGAATTTAGAAAAAATTAATCAAGATTATAAAATATTAGTTGATCAGGGTAAAATGAAAACATTTGCTTATTCTAAATTAGTAGATGAATTAAATGGTTTATCACTTAAGTTATCTAGATTACAAGATGATTTGGATTTTCAACTTAGATCAATTACTAGTATGAAAGATGATGAAACAAGAGCAAGAGAACAGCTTGCTACGATTGAAAACTTACTTAAGAAAGCTAAATATAGACTAAAAGATTATAAAATACCAGTAATACCTAGTAGTTATTATATTGAACTTACTGAGGCTCAAGATGCTATTAGAGAAATTATTAAGGAATTAGATAGAAAACCAATTGTTATTAAGATACTTAATATAAGGGTAGATACTGCTAGAGATTTGGTTTTTAAAATATATAATAAGACTAATGATATGATTAAGATTGCTAGTATGTCTGAAAAAATTATAATTTATGGTAATCGTTATAGAAGTAGTTATGAGGAAATAGATATAGCCCTTAATAAAGCAGAAGAGTTATTCAAAAGAGGAAAATATAAAGAATCACTAGACTTATCAGTTAAGAGTTTAAGTTTTATAGATAAAAATATTGCAGAAAAATTTTAAAGTTTATTGATTTTTAAAAAAAAATGTGCTATTCTAAATATAGAGTAAATAGGGAGGAAATTTAAAATGCAAACAGTAGTAGATTTTTTGTTAGAATATTATATTTGGTTTTTAGTTGTAATAGTAATTTTACTCATTACAGTAGTTGGCTTTTTAGTAGATACTAAGAAAAAGAAAAAAATGAGAGCGAAAGTTAACGCTGAAGACAACAATGTTAATCAAAATAACATGAATGGTATGAATAATATGAATCCAAATAATTTTGATATAAATAATCCAAATACTAATAATATGTTTAATCAAAACATGAATAATAATATGATGAATAATCAATTCAATAACATGATGGATAATCAAAGTATGAATAACAACATGATGAACAATCAATTTAATAATATGATGGATAACCAAAACATCGATAATAATATGATGAATAATATGAATAGTATGCCATCAAATCCAGAGGTTACTAGTGTACCAAATGGTTTAAATAATACCACCAACACTAATGAAAATAATGATAGTTTCTTTAATCCACTATCAAGTCAAACACCAACATTTGAACCAAAACCAGTACAAAGTACACCAATTATGAATAATTCAAATAGTAATATGAATAATAATATGGTAGGAGTAACTCCAAATATACCAACTCCAGTAGTAGAACCAACTCCTGCTATTCAAAATCCAATACCAGAAGTATCACAAGTAATGAATAATAACATTAACCCAAATGAGATGTTAAATAATGGATTAAATAGTAATGTACAACCAGCAATGCCACAAAACAATATGCCATTACCTGAAACAAATCAAGCACAAGTAAATAATATGAATAGTTTTGGCCCACAAATAAATAGTGCACAACCGGTTGAAAATAATATACCTACATATAATAATATTCAACCAAATATTCCTGTAACACCAAATCAAGAAGTACAAAATGTAAATCCAATGATGGAAAATGTAAATCAAGGAATGCCAACACCAAATATGGAACAAGTACCTAATATTAATCCTAATATGAATAATAGTATTCCAAATATAAATATGCAGCCTAATCAAAACTTTTCAAATCAAATGAATAATCAAAATGGAATGCCTTTTACAGGAAATCAAAATATACCAAACAATGACAATTGGAGACTATAAGATTTAGGAACATCCTAAATCTTTTACTTAGAAAAGGAGCAATAGTATGAATGAAAATAACACTTCTGATAAAAATGTAGAAGTTTATAAAGCTTCTGCTAATAACTTAAATACTATTATTAGTAACCCAACAGTTAATATAAATGACACAATGAACATGAACATAAAAACAATGAATTCAGCTGACAATTATCAACCAAATCAAAATATTCAACCAACAAATAATGTTAATCAAACTAATGTTACTAATAACCCTCAAACTAATATCATGAATACAAATAATATAAATCAAACAAATAATGAACAAATACCAAATAATCAAAACAATTACACAACTACAGTAAATACTAGTAATATAAATAGAACTTATGTAGCAACAAATAATAAACCTAAAAAAAAGACCATATCTATTACGATAGGTCCAGAGTTTAAAATTGCTATCTTAATTGTAGTCATTCTTTTAATATTTATATTTCTATTACCAATAATTAGTGATTTACTTCGTTAGATAGTTTTATTATCATATCAAAATCATCATCACTTGCCATAACATTTCTATGTACTTGATGACATTTAGTACAGTTATAAATAATTTTATAACTGTTTTTATATTTTTCAATACCAACAGGTTTCATCAAACCATGACATTCACAACTTCTATCACCAGGATTAATATCAAGATGTTTAGAATATAAACAAAAAGGGCAATGATCTCTAGCAGTATAACCTAATTTAGTAACTTCTTTCCCACAATTTTCACAAATAAAACTCTCGTCAATCATATTAAACTTTTTCATACATACTTATTATATCACAGTTAAATATAAAAAACACCATTTTTTGGTGTTTTAGTAATATGGATAAGGATTATAAGGTAGCATTGGACCAGGACCATAATAAGCAGGATATGGTCTAGGATAAAAAGCCGGAGCTAGTAATCCACCAGTAATACCTCCTAATATAAATGGAGCGGCAAAACCACCAACAAATCTATCATTACGATAAGGATAAACCATTCTTCTATTATACATATAAAATCTCCTCTCTACAATATTATATAAAAAAACACCTTATAGGTGAAAAATATACTTTATTTATTTTGGCTTTTTTAGTATAATATATAGTGTGGAGGTAATTATGGAAGAAATAGTATTCAAAAGTGATGATTTAACAATAATGAGTTTAATAAATTATTTTATTACAGAAAAAAACTATAATCCAATGATTATACATGGTATTAATGATGAAATATGGCTAGAAAATTTAAATGAAGAATATAAAATAGTAAGAATAGTATCTCATCATATTCATAATAAAGAACAATTGGATTTTGATAAATTTAAATTAAGCAGAGTTGTAAAACAAGTAAAAAAGAAAACATTATCTTTTAAAGTAAAAGTATTAAATATATATACTGATTTAGAAGATGAAAAACTACTTAGTAATGATGATGTAATGATTAATAATGAAGAAGATATAAATAATCCTAAACTTACCAATGCTTTTCCTAATATAGTAGAAAAAACAAAGAGAGACGAAGAAGGATTAGAATATTTCATAAAAGTAACAGATAATATTAATAAGCAAAACGAAAGTAAAAGCAAAATAGCAGAAAAAATATTTTCTTTTAAAAAACCAATTATTACTTATAGTATAATATTTATATGCGTATTAGTATTTATATTAATGTATGTACTAGGTAATGGCTCTACTGATAACTATACATTACTCCTATTTGGAGCAAACTTAGATGCATTAACAAAAAATGGAGATTATTATAGACTATTAACTTCAATGTTTTTACATATAGGAATTATGCATTTATTATGTAATATGTATTCACTATATATAATTGGTAAAGAAGTAGAAAATGTTTTTGGTAAAGTTAAATATTTAATAATATATTTACTTAGTGGTATAGCAGGTAGTATATTATCTTTAGCTTTTAATCATAATACAATATGTGCTGGAGCTTCTGGAGCTATATTTGGATTACTTGGAGCCCTTCTATATTTTGGATATTACTATAGACCATATCTAGGAGCAACATTAACAAGATCAATAATTCCTGTTATAGCAATAAACCTAATTGTTGGTTTCCTAGATAGCGGTATAGATAATTCAGCTCATATAGGTGGCCTAGTAGGAGGCCTATTAGTAGCCATGGCAGTTGGAGTACCTGATAAATCTAACAATAATAATAAAATAAATGGTATTGTATTATCTCTTATATATTTTGGATTTATTATATACTTATCATTTTTTAGATAAAAGAATTAGTTTATTTGAACTAGTTCTTTTCATTTTGCTCTTTAACTTATATATGATAGGTCTACTGAGACATCTTCTGTAGACTTAACATAAGGCTAGAGAAGACATGAAATGACCTTGGCATTTCATGAAAGAAAATAAAATATATTTATTTTTTTATAATTTTATGTTATATTATTATTATAGAGGAGAATAGATATGAATAAACCAGTAAGAATTAGTAGTAATGATAAAATAGATTATAATATAGAATTATATACTAAACCAGAACTTGTTTATATACCACTAGAAAATAAAAGTGGTACAACATATAAGTATCTAGTAAAAGAGGGAGACTACATCTATAAAGGAATGACTGTAGCCATCAATAAAGATAACAATTTCCCAGTACATAGTTCAGTATCCGGTTATGCCATTTGTGGTACTAATAAAATGATTAGTAATGGTAAGAAAATAAAATGTATTGTTGTCGAAAATGATTTCAAAGAAAAATATGAGAAAAGTAAATTAAAAAGTAAAGATATCAATAGTTATACAAAAGAAACATTTATTAATGATTTAAGAGATAATGGTATATCAGGACTTGGAGGAGCTGATTATCCTACTTTTTTAAAGTATAGTATGGATAATATTAGATGTTTAATTGTTAATGGTGTAGAATGTGAACCATTTGTTTCTTGTGATAAAGCAGTTATGGCTAATTATGCTGATTCTATATTAGAGGCTATTGATAATATATTAGAAATAGTAAAGATACCTAGAGCTATTATAGCTGTTAAAAGTAATGATATTAAATCAATTAGAATGTTTAATAAATATATTAAGACTTATCCTAATATTAGTTTAAGATTAGTAGAGGATGCTTTTCCTAATGGTTGGGAAAGACTAGTAGTTAGAAATACTCTTGGTATAGAATATGATAAATATCCTAGTGAAAAAGGTATTATTGTTAATAATGTTTCTACTATATATGCTATATTTGAAATGTTTAAATATAATAGACCTCTTACTGAGAGAGTTATTACTATAACTGGTCCTGGTATTAAGAAAAATAAAAATGTTAAAGTTAAAATAGGAGCTTTAGCTAGTGATATTATTAGTAATTTAGATGGATATAAAAATATAAAGAATCCTCTCTTTATTGTTGGAGGACCAATGATGGGTAAGAGTATGCCTTATGATGATGTTGTTATTACTAAAGATGTTACTTCTATTATTGTAATGGAAGATCATTTTGAAAAGAATTTACCTTGTATTAAATGTGGTAAATGTACGATGGTATGTCCTGCTAATATTATGCCAGTACTTATTATGGAAAATATTGATAATATAGATAATTTAAAGAAACTTAAATGTAATAAATGTATAGGATGCTCATTATGTAGTTATATTTGTCCTTCTAAAATAGAAGTTAGAGAATTTGTTAATATTGCTAAAGAGAAGGTGAATCATAAATGAAAGAATTTAAAGTAAGAAGTGGTAACTTTCTAAAGAGTAGTAATAGTACTTCTAATATGATGTATACTATATTAGTTGTTTTAATTCCATTTATTATATTTTCTACATATAAGAATGGTATTTATCCAATTATTAAAGGTTATGGTAATTTATATTTAGTATTTAAACCACTTATATTTGCTTCAGTAGCTAGTTTATTTTGTATTGTTACTGAATATTTATATTATTATATTAAGAAGGATAAAAGAAGTTTTTATAAGTTATTTAGTGAAAGTTATGCTATTATACCTGGGGTATTTTTATCTCTTATTATTCCTATTAATACTCCTATATGGTTAGTAATAATAGGTAGTATTATAGCTAGTTTATCTAAAGTATTAATGGGAGGTTTAGGTAAAAATAAATTAAATCCTGCTTTAGTAGGTAGTTTATTTATTACAATTATCTTTTCATCACTAACTGGTGGTTATCTTAATCCTTATGAAGTAGATGTAGTAAGTAGTGCTACTCCTCTTACTAATATGACCGCTAGTGGATATTTAGTTACTTATGATAATTTAGTTAAACCATATGGTAGTTTATTTAACTTTTTATTTGGTAATATACCTGGTGCTATTGGAGAGACTTGTAGTTTACTTTGTATTATTGCTTTTATATATTTGACTTATAAAAAAATAATTAAATGGAGAATACCTACTAGTTATATTGGTAGTGTAACTATTATTAGTATTATTATTTGTTTAACTAAAGGTATAGGTATATGGTTTATTCTATTTAATATACTTAGTGGTGGCTTACTTTTTGGAGCAGTATTTATGGCTACTGATCCAGTAACTACTCCTATTACAAAAAGAGGACAAATAATAAGTGGTATACTTATGGGTATTATTACTATGGGTATTAGATATTTAACACCATTACCAGAAGGAGTACTTATATCAATACTTATAGTTAATATTATTACTATATTTATTAATAAATTAAGTGTTAAATTATATGATAAAAAGAATATAAGTAATATTATATTAATTGGTATTATTATTCTATGTATTATATCTTCTTTTGTAATAGGTAAGAATATTATTACTAAGCCATTAGATGATACTTATGAAATATTATCTAAGGTTAAGGATGGGACTACTACTACATATGAAGTTAAAGGTATGGGATATGCTGGTAAAGGTAGTATAAAATTAAAGATTATCTTTACTAATAATAATATTTCTAATATTGAAGTAATTAGTAGTCATGAAACTTATACTAATATGATATATAGTAATGATTATTTAAATAAAATTATTAATAATCAAAATAATCTAGATAATCTAGATGCTATTAGTGGTTGTACTTATACTAGTAAATATTTAAAAGAAATTGTAGAGAAGACTAAAGAAGACTATAATAAATAGTTTTCTTTTTAGTATAATGATTAAAAAAACAACCATAAGGTTGCTCTTCTAAGCGGGGCCTAGCCCCAACACGGGTCGAGTCCTAACCATCTTATACATATGGCAGACTCGTAACAAAAAAATACTTTTGATTTCTTTATAATTATACTATAAATATTAGATACTGTCTATATTTTAGTATATTTTTTTAAATTTAGCATACAATATAACAAGTGTTGACACTTGTCACAAAAAGTGATATAATTTATTAGAAAGGAGGAATGATGACAGTCGTTAAAAAAGTGATAAAGGCACTCGAAAATGATGGTTGGGTTCTGGTTAGTCAAAAAGGTTCACACATGAAGTTTAAAAAGGTTAACAAGGTTTGCATAGTTCCTAATCACAAAGGAGATATTCCTAAAGGTACTTTATCACAAATAGTTAGAAGTACAGGGATTAAGCTTTAGTTTCTGTCTTCGAAACTATTATTTACGATTGTTGTTTGATAATTATGAAAAAATATTTTTATCCTGCAATATTTTCTAAGGAAGGAGATGCCTATAATGTAAAATTTATTGATTTTGATAATATATTTACTTATGGTATTGGTTTTAATGATGCATATTATATGGCACAAGATGCTTTATATGCTATGTTACCAGAATATAAAGATAATCTTCCAGAACCAACTTATGATTATATGAAAATAAAAGTAAAAGATAATGAATTTATTACTATGGTTGAATTAGATCCAATTGAGCATGAAAAGAGAATTTCTTCAAAAACAGTTAATACAACTGTAACAATGCCAGAATGGTTAAAAAATCTAGCAGATACTAAAGGTATTAATTTTTCTAAGTTATTGCAGGATAGTATAAAAAAAGAATTAAATTTAATATAGTTAACAGACTGCTATTATTCCTAAAAAGAGCTAAAAGCTCTTTTTATATTGTTATTTAATAGTTAGAAAGTACTTCACCCCAAATATGATAGTTTATTATGAATAGACTACAGGCTATTCATAACCATTAAAGACTATTATATATAGGCTTTAATGGCAATAATAAAAAATAAAAATAACTATAAAACATTTACTTTTATATCTAGAAATGTTATAATTAATACGAGTAGAGGATTGATAAGATGGCTAAGAAAAAAAAGAAAAAAGATGATGAAAAGAAGAAATTTGAATATAGTAATGAAGTAATAGGTATTATATTAATATTAGCTTCAATTATAGGTATTGGAGCATATGGTCCTGCGGGTAATTTTATTAGAGCATTTGCTATCTTTTTAGTAGGAAATATTTATATATTTTTATTAATGAGTTTATTATTACTTGGAGGATATCTAATATTAAAAAGAAAGATGCCTAATTTTAGTAGTTTAAGATGGATAGGTTTTTATATAATAGTTATTTCATTCTTAGTATTATTACATGTAAAATATATAACATTAAATAGTCAAGAAGGAATAAAAATTATTACAGATACTTTTGATAATTTATTAAAAGCATTTGATGCTTCTTCAAATAAAGGTTTAGTAGATAGCTTTAGTTATTATATCTCTAATAGTGGTGGAGGTATGATAGGAGCTTTATTTACTTATTTATTCTATAGTTTATTTAGAGATGGTACTAAGATAGTAGTTATTACTTTAATAGTTATTGGTACAATATTATTATTTAATACTAGTATTATAGATTTAATTAAGAAAATTAAAGTACCTAAGATTAAACATGAAAAGAAAGAAAAAGAACATAGTGAAGAAGAAGATAAAAGAATTATATTGTCCTCTAAAGACATAGATAAAGTTAGTGATAAAGAAGTAGTTAGTGAACCAGATATTCCAATAAAATCCGCTACTGAAATGACTAGTAGTAATGAAGATAATAATGTAATTGAAAAACCTGAAATTAATTTAAATTATAAACTTCCACCTCTTAGTTTACTTAAAGTAGTTAAAGCTGGTAATGACAAAGAAAATATTGAAGCAGTTAAACAAAATATTGCAACTTTAGAAAAAGTATTAGCAGATTTTGATATTCCAGGTAAGATTAAAGAATGTCATATTGGACCATCAGTTACACAATATGAACTTGAATTAAAAGCTGGTACTAAAGTTAATAAACTTCTTTCTATTCAGAAAGAAATAGCTCTTAATTTAGCCGCTAAAGACGTTAGAATACAGGCTCCTATTCCAGGAAAAAGTACGATTGGTATAGAACTTCCTAATAAAGTAAACTCTGCTGTTTCATTTAGAGAAATATTATCTAAATTACCTGCTCCTAGTGATAAGACTATTCTTGCAGTTGGACTTGGAAAAGATATCATGGGTACAGTTAAATGGGCTGAAATTAATGCAACACCACACCTTTTAATAGCAGGTGCTACTGGTAGTGGTAAATCAGTATGTATTAACTGCGTTATAGCTTCTATTCTTATGAGAGCTAGACCAGATGAAGTAAAATTAGTAATGGTTGACCCTAAAAAGGTAGAGTTATCAATGTATAATGGAGTTCCACACTTACTTACACCAGTTGTTACTGATCCTAAGAAAGCTTCTATTGCTTTAAAAAATATTGTTGTAGAAATGGAAAGAAGATACCAAGTATTTGAAGATACTAAGTGTAAAAACATTACAGCATATAATAAAATGTGTGAAACTAATACAGATTATGTAAAGATGCCATATATAGTATTTATTATTGATGAGTTAGCAGATCTTATGTTGGTAGCCGCTAAAGATGTTGAAGATTCAATTATGAGAATTACGCAAATGGCTAGAGCAGCTGGTATTCACTTAATCGTAGCAACACAAAGACCTTCTACTGATGTTATTACTGGTGTTGTTAAGGCTAATATTCCATCTAGAATATCATTTGCTGTATCATCATCAATAGATTCTAGAACAATACTAGATCAAACTGGAGCAGAAAAACTACTTGGTAAAGGTGATATGTTATTTAAACCAATGGGTGAGAATGTTCCTATTAGAATACAAGGTGCTTTTGTAAGTGATGAAGAACTTCAAAAAATAGTAGATTATACAATATCACAACAAAAAGCTAATTATGATCACTCACTTACAGAAGATAAGAGTGGTAGTGAGAATGGTGATAATACTAAGTATGATGATGGTTATGAATCAAAAGAAGAATATGACGATCCACTATATAATGATATTGTAGATTTTGCTATGGAATTTGGTAAAATATCTGCTTCTCTTATTCAAAGAAAATATCGTATTGGATATAATAGAGCTGCTAGAATAGTAGATTTACTAGAAGAAAGAGGTATTATTGGTCCACAAAACGGTTCTAAACCAAGAGAAGTATTAATAAAGAAAGAAGTAAGTAATGATAGTGATGAATAATTACTATCTTTCTTTTAGAGGGGTAAAATGATAGATATAAAGAAACACTATTATAATATGGGTAATGAAGATATAAATATGATGTTATTTGGAGACTTACATTATTCAGATAAATTTAATGATAAAAAGCTAGACTTAATATATAACAAATTAAAAAATAGTGAGTATATCTTTATAGCAGGAGATCTATTAGATAGTACTGATGTAGTAAGTAATATAGATAAGAGAGATAAATTAATAAAATTCTTAGAAAAGGTAAGTAAAAAAAGTAAAGTATTTATAACTTTAGGTAATCATGATTTAGCCATTAGAAATAAACATAAAAAAATAAAAGATGATAATAATGAATTTTGGTTAGAAGTATCAAAAATAGATGGAATATATTTATCTAGATATAATAATTATTATGAAGATGATAAAATTATAGTATATTTATTAGAACAAGATTATGACTATTACTATAAGAATAAACATGAATCTAGAGAATTATTATTAGATAGAATTAAAGAAGATAAAATATTATTTAATAGTATTGATAGTAATAAAATAAAGATTGTACTTTGTCATTCTCCTATTAACATAAGTAATAAAGATGTTAGTAATGAACTTGAAAATTTTAATTTTATCTTTTGCGGTCATATGCATAATGGAATGATGCCATATTATCTTGATAAAATTATTAAAGGAAATAGAGGACTAATGTCTCCGGATAATAGATTATTTGCAGATAATACTAGAGGAGTAAAAGATATAAATAATACACATTTAATTATAAGTGGAGGTATTACTAAACTATCTAAAACATCAGGAATATTTAGATATTTTAACTTTGTTTATCCCATGAGTATAGATAATATCGTTATAAAAAAGGGAAAAATCAAGAAAAAGGTTGATATTTTGTAAAAAATATTATATAATTATTAGGCAGGTGAAATTTTATGGTAATTGAATTATTTAATCTTGTTGTTAATAATAAAAAGATTATTATTGATAATGATGTTGTTATTAATGACGAACTATTAAAAACTAGTACAATTAGAAGATTAAATAATGTCCATTTTAATGGATATCTAGATAGGTTAATAGATGATACTTATGAATTATCTGGTACTCTTAGTGGTACAATGATATTACCTGATGATATAACATTAGAGGACTATGAATATAATTTTACTAGTAGTATTGATGAAAAAATAGATGAAACAAGAATAAATTTTCAAAAAACTATTGATATTACGGAAGATTTATGGCAAAATATTCTTGTGGAAATTCCTCTTAAGTGTGTTAATGATAAAAATAAAGATTTAACACTTGAGGGTGATGGTTGGAGACTAATTAGTGAAGATGATGTTAAATTAGAGAATAATCCACTAAGTAGTTTAAAAGATCTATTATAGGGAAGGAGTGAAGAAGATGGCAGTTCCATTTAGAAAAGTAAGTAAAACTAGAAGAGATATGAGAAGAACTCATTATAAAATTACCGCTAACGGACTAGTAGAATGTACTAACTGTGGTGCTAAAATTAGACCTCACAGAGCATGTCCAAAATGTGGATTTTATAAAGGAGCAGATACTTCTAAAAAAGTAGTAGAAACTAAAGTAACTGAGGAAAAAGCTCCTAAAAAAGCAAAAGCTTCTAAAAAAACTGAAGAATAATAATTAAGGATAACATAGTGTTATTCTTTTTTGTTGTAAAAAATTTTCTTTTGTGGTAAAATAAAGACACTTTGTGAAAGGGTACTTTTAAATAGAAAGAGGGTTTTTGTATGAAAGAAATGACTACAGAAGAATTATTAAAAGAAATAGAAGAAAATCATAATAATTCTTTATTTGAAGAAATATTTAAAAGAAGGGATAAAGAACTATATAGAACAGCATTATTTTATAAAGGAACTAAAATAAATTATTTAACATTAAAATATAATGTTATTAAATATGCTAAAGCTCTTAAGGCTTATGGTATTAAAAAGGGAGATGAAATACCTATATGTATGGCTAATACTCCTGAATTTATTTATTTACTTGGAGGTATTAGTTTAATAGGGGCTAAGGCTAATATATTTGGAGAAGGCTTTGATAAAGAATATATTACGGAAATAATAAATGGATGTAATAGTGATATTTTATTTGCTACTGATGACAAATATAGTGTTATAGATGATTCTGTTAAAAAATCTAAGAATAAAAGGGTAGTATTAATATCTTTAACCGAATCTTTACTTAATGGTAAAAATCCATATATAAATTTAGAAAAGAAATGGTATGATTTTAAAGATAGAAGAAATGAAATTAAAGATAATAGTAGTAGATTTATGTTTAGTTCTGAATTTTTAAATCTTGGAAAAGAATATAAAGGTAACTATATTGAAAAAGTTAATTTAGATGATGAATTTACAATTACTTATTCAAGTGGTTCTACTAATTCTAGTAGACCTAAAGCTATAATCCATGATGTTAAAAGTTATATTGTAATGGGTATTTATCATGATCCTAAAATATCTAAAGTTCCATCCATGAAAAATCTTAGAATGCTTGCTCATATTCCAACACATTCTAATACTAATATTATGTCATGTATTACTGATCCATTAATGCAAGGATCAGAAATTGCAGTAGAACCTATATATACTCCTGATCATTTTGTATATAGTCTACTTATAAATAAACCAAGTTTTGTTACCGCTACTAGAAGTTTCTTTGTAAGGTGTGCTAATGATATTTTAAATAATAAGAAGTTTAAAAATGTTAAGATGCCATTTTTATTAGTACCAATGATAGTAGGAGAGCCAAACTCTATTGGTGAAGAAAAGTTTTGTAATAAATTTTTAAGAAAAGTAAATGCTGGTAGTAAATTTACTCATTCACCATTATCTCCGGTTGTGATGTCAATGGCTGGAGGAGACTGCGAACATGGTGGTTTATTCTTTGTATTATTTAAAGAATGGCAAAGAAAAAAATTAAATTATTTATTAAAGAAAGAAGATAAAGGACTTAGAACATATAATATGGTCCATGTTGATGTTCTTGATAAATTTGGTAACTCTTGTAAACCTGGAGAAATAGGTAGAGTAGTAGCTAATTCACCTTGTACTATGCTTTATTATAAAAATAATCCTGAAGCTACTGATAAATTCTTTATTAAAGATAGTTTAGGTAAAGTATGGGGAGACTGCTGTGTATATGGTTATAAAGATAAATATGGTGAAATTCATATGAAAGGTAGAATTAATTCTGAAGATAAGATACAACCATTTCAAATAGCGGATACTGTTTTAAAAGATACAAAAAATATTTTATCTTGTGAAGTTATAAAAATAGAAGATAAATATGTAATTCACTTTGTTGCTATGCCTGATGCTAAAATCAAAGATACTAATAAATTAATTATGAGTATTTATAAAAGATGCTTAAAAATATTTGGAAAAGAAATTACTTCACAATTTGTCTTTAATAAGAGAAATGAATTTCCTCTTAGTGGATGCGGAAAGAGAAATAATATTGCACTTACCGAGGAAGGTATACCTAATAATTCACTTATAGTTGTTTCTGGATTAGGAATAGAAAATTATATAGTAGAAAATAATAAAAAGAAGATAAAAAAGTTATAAAAGTACTATAAAAAAGTTAAAATTTATGATACAAGTAATATGAAAAAATCGGAGGGAGATGGTTTTATGAAAAATTTTACAATGTATTCAGCATTACCTAGTGATATGAAACTAGATAGAGAAAGAAGTAAGGAAATAACAGGATTTGCTTCAATTGATAAGCCGTGGCTTAAATATTATACTGAGAAGGCCGCTACTAAGGAATTACCAAAGAAGACTTTTTATAGATATGCTAAAGATAATAATGAATATAATATGGGAATGAATGCTATTAAATATTATGGCTTTAAAATGACTTATAAAAAATTTTTTGATATGGTAGATAGGGTTGCTAATTCATTTGCTGCTTTAGGAGTAAAAAAAGGAGACATTGTTACTATATGCTCTCCAACATTTCCAGAAACTATAATTAGTAATTATGCTTTAAATAAAATAGGGGCAGTTGCTAATAATATAGATCCTAGGACTAATGCTAAAAGAATAGAAGAAAATTTAAACAAAGTTAATTCTAAATATTTAATAGCACTAGATATAGCTTTTCCTAAAATAAATAGTATTATTAGAAATACCAATGTTAAAATGGTTGTATGCAATTCATATACCGATTCTGTACCAGCATTATTTAAGCCTATTTTTAAGAAAAAAGTAGATGAAATGCTTACTAAAAAAGGACTTCCAATACCTAATATTGCTTTTGATTGTTATGATGGTTTATATGTTTCTTGGAAAGCATTTATGAATATTGGAGAAAATACTGTAGCAAAAGAAGTAGAATATACTCCTAATATGCCTGCTGGTATGGTGTTAACAGGTGGAACTACTGGTCTTCCTAAGAGTGTTGAATTAACTAATGATACTGTTATAGCATTAATTGAACAATATAAAGATACTGATTTAGGATTAAAAAAAGGACAATCACTTCTTAATATTATGCCAGGATTTATTGCTTATGGTTGGTCATTTGGGGTAGTAATGGCTCCTGCTCTTGGAATTGAAGACATTATAATACCACAATTTGATCAAGATGAATTTGCTGATTATATTATAAAATATAAACCAAACCATATAGTTGGAGTGCCAACACACTATACTTCACTTATGAAGGACAAGAGAATGGAAAAAGTAAATTTTTCAAAATTTCTTAAATCTATTTCTGCTGGTGGTGACTATTTCTTAGAGGGTAATGAACAAGAATTTAATGAGTTTTTACATAATCATGGTTATGATAAAAATGTAATAGTAGGATTTGGACTTACTGAATGTAATTCAAGTGTTTCTACTAGACTTAATAAATGTAATGTTGTTGGTAGTGCAGGAGTACCACTTGCTAAAAATACTATTTCTATATTTGCATTACCAAAAGATGATAATGTTGAATATACTGATAAGGAACTTAAGTATGGTGAATATGGTGAAATATGTATAACTGGTCCTACTCAAATGTTAGGTTATTATAAAGATAAAGAAAAAACTGCTGAAGTTCAAATAAAACATAGTGATGGTTTAATATGGACACATACCAAAGATAGAGGCTACATGAATGAAGATGGTGTTTTATTTCCATCAGGTCGTATAAAAAGAATGATTATTAGACCAGATGGACACAATGTATGGCCAATGGAAATGGAAAATATAATAAAAAAGCATCCTTTAGTTGAAAATTGTTGTGTTGTTGGTATTCCTAGTAATACTACTACTCAGGGCGAGTTTCCAATGGCAATAGTAGTTTTAAAAGAAGATTGTCAATTAACTCCAGATGTAGTTGAAGAACAATTAAGAGAGCTATGTTTAACTTATTTACCAGAAAGAGATGTACCATATGAATATACATTTGAAAAAGAACTACCACTTACTGGTGTTGGAAAAGTAGATTTTGTTAAAGTTCAAGAAAATGTAAAGAAAAAAATAAAAAAAAGATAAAAAGGTTGTGATGAAATATGAATATGTTTACTATATATAGTTTATTTTATAGTGTATTACTTAATATAGTCTATTTTGCAAGGAAAAGACTTGTTACTTTTGAAAATAAGATTTTTGAGAAATTAATGATTACTAATTTAATTGGTGTAATCTTGGCTATAGGTAGTTATTTTACGATAGTAAATATAGATAAATATCCTATTTTTAATGTTATAGTATCTAAAGGATATATAGTTTATTTATTAACTTGGATTACTCTGTTTTCAGTGTATATATTTGCTATATCAATTGACGATAGTAAAAATAGAAAAAAGAAAATAAATAGGATAATAAAAGGTTTTTCAATATTATACGTTATATTTTTAATAGTTATAATTATAAAACCATTATATTATCATAATGCAGGAGGAACTGTGTATTCTTATGGTCCTAGTGCAAATGTTATGTATGTTGTTTCTAGTGTGTATATTGCTATTTGGATAGTTAGACTTATTATAAATTATAAGAAAATTAGAGATAAAAAGTATTTACCAATTTTTGCATTTATGTTATTAGGAGTTGTTGTTATTGTTATTCAAAAAAGTCATCCTGAATTATTACTTATGACTTCAATGGAAACATTTATTGTATTTTTAATGTATCATACAATTGAAAATCCTGATATGAAAATTCTAGAAGAAGTACATAGAGCAAAAGAAATTAGTGATAATGCTAATGAAGAGAAGACTATGTTCTTATATAATATGACTAATGAAATAAGAAATATTACTAAAGATATTGATTATTCTGCTGATGATATATTAGATGAAACGAGTAATAAAAAGATTGATGTTGAAGTTATTAATGATGCTGCTAGAGAGATAAAGGGTAGTACTGCTAAGTTTACTACAATGACTAATGAAATACTTGATATAAATAGTATTGATAGTGCTAGTATTAAGGTGTATAATGATAAGTATAATGTTAAATTAATTATTAAAGAATTAGTTACTGTATATAGTAAAAAATGTAATGTTAAAAATATTGCTTTTCGTCCTAGTATAGCCAGTGATATACCTGAATATTTATATGGTGATAGTGTTGGTCTTAAACAAGTGTTAGATATTATTTTAGATAATAGTGTTAAATACACTAGTAGTGGTTATATTGAATTTAATGTTAATGCTATCATTAAAAATAATATAGCAAGACTTATTATTACTGTTGAAGATTCTGGTACTGGTATGAAAGCAGAAGATATAATTAAAGTATTTAATAAAAAGAATGATCGTAATGAAGATTCTCTTAATTTAAATAATAATTTATACAATGCTAAAGCTTTAATTACTTTAATGGGTGGTACTATTATTCCTAGTAGTATATATGGAACTGGTACTACGATGAAAATAGTACTTGATCAAAAAGTAGCAAAAGAATCCGATGAAAAATTAGATAAATATGAAGAAGTATATGATAAAAAGAAAATCTTACTAGTAGATGATAATATATCTACCGAAAAAATCATTAGTAAACTTATTAAAGGTACTAATATTAAACTAGATTATGTTAGTTTAGGTAAGGAAGCATTAGATAAAATTAGAGGTAAAGAAAAATATGATTTAATATTACTTGATGAAGTTATGGTTCCATTAGATGGTGTAACAGTAATGAAGAAATTTAAAGATATTAGAAACTTTAAAACAAATGTTATCTTACTTACCAGAAACAACGAATACGAATATAATGAAAAATATTTAACTTATGGCTTCAGCGGCTATTTACTTAAACCAATTAGTAAAGATAAATTATTTGAAATAATAGATAAGTACTTAAAATAGTACTTATTTTTATATAACCCTTTATGATAGTGACTATTATATAGGCTCTATCATACCCTGAAAGACTACAGGCTGTAAGGGCAAAAGATAAATCAAAATTTGCATTTTATCAAATTTTATGCTACAATACTAATCACTTAAAGGGGGGAATAATAATGAATTTCATAAATAGAGAACATTTTAATATATTTTTAAAAAACTTAAAACCATTAGGAATAGGATCCCAAGGAATGTGCTTCTTAGATGAAAAACATAAAATAGTATATAAAGTCTTTCATGAATATTTCGATTACGAAAAAAGCAATTATAAAGAAGAAGAAATACTAAGATTTAGTCATATCGATAATAAAACATTTATATGGCCTAGTGATGTTATTAATGTTAGTGGAGAAATAATAGGATATACGATGCCTTATGTTAGATCTAAAAGTTTATATGAAAATGATCCTTTATTAGTGGATTTAAACGCTTTAGAGAGAGCTTCAGTTAAATGTGCTGAAGATATAGAATTAGTTACAAATAAAGGTGTTGCTATATATGATCTTATGTATAATATCTTATATGGTAATGGTAAAATTAATATTATTGATACCATGGAATATGGTAATGGTAGAGTAATGCTTAGTAAAAATATGAAAACTTTTGATTATGAAGTTAAATTATTCTTGGTTGATAATTATTTTAATGAGTTTGTTAATGAAAATAAAATGCTTAGAGAAATGTATTTATCTGATACTAGTGCTTTAGAGTTTTTAAAGTTTTTTAGAAGTAAACTTAGTGAATATGTAGGTCAAGATGTTGATAAACTAGGAAAAGCTAAATCTTTAGTAAAGAGAAATAGTAAACCTAAATATATTAGATATGTAGAAGAAAATGATAAGTATGAATAAAAAAACTGCTATATTGAAATATTATGATGGTAATAGAAGAATTTATTTATGAAAAAAATAATACTAAAGTATTGACAAAATGATAAAATGGTAATAAAATTTTAATCAAGAAAGAGGAATAGACTATGAGAACAAGTATGACTATAGTTAAATTAAATAGTTGGCAATTAGGCTTATTTGGGGATAAGTCTATTTACTCATGGAATTAAATTAATATAAATATTATTAATGTAATTTATAGACTTATCTTTATTAGGTAGGTCTTTTTTGTATATTTAATAGGAGATTGTTATGAGTATATTAAGTAAACGGTGGTGTTTAATTAAATAATTTATAAATATAGAAAGAGAGGAAGATGAAAATGAAAAATATAATTTTAACAGGAGATAGACCAACAGGTAGATTACATATAGGACATTATGTTGGGTCTTTAAAAAGAAGATATAAATTACAAGAAGAAGGGAATTATGATGAATTTTATATTATGATAGCGGATTCACAAGCTTTAACTGATAATTTTGATAATCCAGATAAAGTAAGAAAAAATGTTATGGAGGTTATGTTAGATTATCTAGCAGTAGGCCTAGATCCAAGTAAAGTAACATTCTTTGTTCAATCAGGAGTAAGTGCCTTAACAGAATTAACCTACTATTACATGAATCTAGTAACAATAAATAGACTATTTAGAAATCCTACAGTAAAAAGTGAATTAAACGCCAAAAAATTCAAAGATAGCATTCCCGTAGGTTTTGCAGCATATCCAATAAGTCAAGCCGCTGATATAACAGCCTTCAAAGCTAATATAATACCAGTAGGAGATGATCAAGAACCAATGATAGAACAGACAAGAGAAATTGTTAAAAGTTTTAATAGAATTTATGATACAGATACTTTAGTACTATGTGAATCATTACTTCCGGATAATATTTATCAAAGAAGACTTGTAGGTACTGATGGTAATGCTAAGATGAGTAAGTCTTTAAATAATTGTATATACTTATCTGATGATAAAGAAACTATTAAAGAAAAAGTTTTTAGTATTAAGACTACTTCAAGAAGAATAGATGAACCAGGAATAATTGATGGTAATATTTTATTTATGTATTTAGAAGCATTTTGTGAAGATATTCATTTTAAGAAATTTTATTCGGAATTTAATAATTTAGATGAATTAAAAATAGCTTATCAAAAGGGTGGTATTGGAGATGTTACCATAAAAAAATTCCTAACTGAAGTAATAAACGATGAATTAACTCCTATCAGAGAAAGAAGAAAAAAATATGCTAATAACATTGAAGAAGTATATAATATTTTAAAAGAATGTACCACCAAGGCATCTAATAAAGCCAATAAAACATTAGAAGAAGTAAAAGAAGCAATGAAACTAAACTACTTTTCTGATAATGAATATTTAAATGAATTATTACAAAATAAGTAAAGTAATAATATCTTTTTGTTATCCCTCTAAGCCTAGGTCTTAGAGGGTTATTTGCAGCCTAAGGTCTGCAAATAATACCATCATTTATCATATATAAGTAGGAAAACTATAGTAAAATATTTACTTAACTAATATATTATGATAAAATAAATTACCAGGAGGTAGCAATGGACATTAAAGAAGAATTAATAAGAAGATATAGTTATTTATACGAAAATAAAGAATTAATACTTGCCATGTGTATTAATATAGTGGAGGATAAACCAAATGAAAGAAAACAAGAGTTAGAAAAAATAAAAAGAAAATACGAAAAGTCACCATATGATAAAACAAAAACAAATAAACAAATAGTAGATAGTCTTGAAAATGTTATTAAAAACATGAATGAAAGTACATATAAATATTATTTATTTAAAGATGTTAATCCAGAAATAGTAGAATTATATGAAGACTTTATACTAGGAGATCTTCCTTTGGAGGAGACAGACCTATATAGACATATTGAAGCCGTAAAGAATAATCAAGTCTACCTAGAAGCATTTAATAATATAATAAATGCTTTAGAGTATCAAAGACAAAAGAATATGCATTTAAAGAAAATGCCAACTTTTACAGTATGGAAAATATTATCTTATGTAAGAAGAAAACATATTAATAATGATACTATACTAAAAGTACTAGATAAATATTATAATCTAGATAGATATATGCTTACTAATTATAATTATCAAAGTGGTTATTATATTACCGAAGAAGAACTAAATGAAGATTATACCTTTCCTGATCCTGAAGTATATACTGGTAACATAATATTTAAATATATAGGAAATGAATATGAAGAAGAAGATAATTATTATATAGAAAAAAGTCTATATAGAACATTTAAAGAAAACTATGCTACATCTGCTTTTGTAGTTTTAGTAAAAGATGCTCCAATGATTGATTTAGATAGTAAGAAAGAATTATATCAAAAATATAATTATAATAAAGATAAAAAAATAATAAAGAAAAAGAACTAATTACGAATTATTTAACAGGAATAAGAAATAATAATTGACTAAATAAATAATTTATTATAAAATAATATTGTAAGAAAGGAAGAGATACTATGAATAGACTTACTACTAATAAAATGTGTTGTCAAGATCTATTAAATGATAGGTCTATTTCCTTATGCTTACAAGATAAATAAAGTATACGAAGAGGACTTATCATAATAGATAAGTTCTTTTATATAATAAATAAAAATATAATAATTAGGAGGATTAAAATGAAATTATATAACACATTAACAAGACAAAAAGAAGAATTTATACCATATGAAGGTAATAAAGTAGGCTTCTATACATGTGGTCCAACAGTATATCATTATGCTCATATAGGTAATATGCGTAATTATATAGGTCATGATATTTTAGATAAGACCTTAAGATATTTAGACTATGATGTAAAAAGAGTAATGAATATTACTGATGTTGGACATTTAAAGAGTGACTCTGACTCCGGTGAAGATAAAATGGTAGCTAGTGCTAAGAAAGAACATAAATCAGTTATGGATATAGCCAAGTTTTATACTGATGCTTTCTTTAAAGATTTTGATATGTTAAATTGTCGTAGACCAGATGTAGTAAGTCCTGCTACCGATAATATTGATGAATATATTAAAATAATATCCAAGTTACTAGAGGATGGTTATGCTTATGAAGCTGGAGGTAATGTTTACTTTGATGTAAGTAAATTAGAGGATTACTATAAATTAACTAACCATAAAGAAGATGATATGGTCGTGGGAGTTCGTGAAGGAGTAGATTTTGATGATAATAAGAGAAATCAAGCAGACTTTGCCCTATGGTTTACTAAGAGTAAGTTTGAAGATCAAGATTTAAAATGGGATTCACCATTTGGAGTAGGTTATCCCGGTTGGCATATAGAATGTACCGGAATTAGTTTAAAATATCTTGGTGAACATCTTGATATTCATGGTGGAGGAGTAGATAATATCTTCCCACATCATACTAATGAAATAGCTCAAAGTGAAGCATATCTAGGACATAAATGGTGTAATTATTGGTTTCATAATGAACATCTTATGGATGAATCAGGTAAAATGAGTAAGAGTAAAGGAGCAGTCTTATCAGTAAGTGTTTTAAAAGAAAATGGTTATAATCCATTAGCCTTTAGATTTATGTGTTTATTAAGTCATTATCGTAAACAATTAGTCTTCTCATATTCTGTTTTAGAACAAGTACAAAATCAATACAATAAATTAATAAATAAGATATCTTTAATTAAAGAAGAAGGTAGTCTCCAAGAAGATAAAGTAAAAGAATATCAAGATAGATTTAAAGAAGAATTATCTAATGACTTAAATACCGCTAATAGTATAACAATACTATATGATTTAATAAAAGATAATACCGTAAATGGTACTACAAAAAGATATTTAATTGAAGACTTTGATAAAATATTAAGCCTTGACTTAATTAAAGAAGATAATAATATAGATTCAGAACTAGAAAAATATATTCAAGATAAAATAGAAGAAAGAAAAATAGCTAAACAAAATAAAGATTATGCTTTATCAGATGCTATTAGAGATGAACTATTAACTAAAGGTATAGAATTAATTGATACAAGAGAAGGAACTACTTATAAAATTAATAAATAAGAGTTCTTTCTTTTTTGCCTATGAAGCCTTATAACATAAGTCTTCATTAGGAATCATAGAGCCTAAGTATAGTCTCTATGATTAAAACTATGTAAAAAATATCAAAAGTATGATATACTATAAGAGTAGTGTAGGTGATAAGAATGGAATTATTAAGGGTAGTAGATAAACTAGGAAATGATACTAATGAAATAATAGAAAGAGAAGAATTACATAATAGAGGTAAATTACATAATGAAGTAACTATATATATCATAAATGATAAAGGAGAAGTATTACTTCAAAGAAGAAGTAAGAATCGAAGATTTTGTCCCAATAAATTAGGAGTAATAGCAGGTCATCAATCATATCGTGAAGATATATTAACATGTGCTGTAAGAGAAACTAAAGAAGAAATAGGATTAAAAATAAAAAAAGAAGATCTTCATCCACTTTGTGATAAGTATTTAGTCGAGGAAAAATATAACAATCATTATATGTATCCATATTATGTAATATGTAATCAAAAGGCTGAAGACTTTACAATTCAAAAGGAAGAATTAAGTTTTGTAAGATGGTATAAAATAGAAGAAGTAATAAGATTAATTGAAGTAGGTTCTAAAGAAGTAGTTTTTAAAAAGGATGAAATAAGATTATTTAAAAAATTACTAGAAGTAACAAAGAAAGACGAAAAAGAATCATTCTTCTTAAAAATAAAAAAATTACTCGAAGTCAATTAAATAGTTTACATAAAAACCCATAACTAAAGGAGAAAATAATATTTCTTCTTTTATTTTTCACTAAATTATGATAGAATTAAATTATAAGGTAGGTAGAAATATGAAACTAAATGAAAAAAGAATTGTAAATGATATAAGATTATTAGCATTAGATATGATAAATGCAGCGGGATCTGGTCATCCAGGAATAGCTCTAGATGCTGCTCCCACACTATATACACTATTTGCATATCACCTAAAATTTGATTTAGAAAGAAAAGCATGGTGTAATAGAGATAGATTTGTATTAAGTGCAGGTCATGGTTCAGCTTTATTATATAGTACATTATATTATCTATTAGATGAATTTAATCTAGAAGAATTAAAAAACTTTCGTAAAATAAATTCTCAGTGTACTGGTCATCCTGAATATAATTTAAACAATCGTATTGAAGTAACAACAGGTCCATTAGGAGAAGGCTTTGCAACATCAGTAGGATTAGCTATTGGTGAAAAATATTTAGAAAGCACCTTTAATAAAAAGAAAAACATTGTCTTTGACTATAAGATATATACCTTAGTATCTGATGGTGACCTAATGGAAGGAATATCTTATGAAGCAGCTTCCCTAGCGGGCAATCTAGGCTTAGATAATTTAATTGTTCTATATGACTCCAATGGTGTAACTGCTGATGGTGATTTAGATAAAGCTATGTATGAAAATATTCCTGATAGATTTGCTTCAATGAATTGGGAAGTAATTAAAGTAAAAGATGGCGAAAATATTGGTGAAATATCTAATGCTATCGAAAAAGCCAAAAAGAGTAAGAAACCAGTATTAATAGAAATAAAAACAACCCTAGGTATATATTCTAAGTATGAAGGAACTAATCGTATTCATTCTAATCTTGATAAAGAAGACTTAGAAGAAATAAGAACAAAATTAAAAGGAGGACCAGCCTTTACCTATAGTGAAAATGACAGAAATAATGCTATGAAGTTTATTAAAGATGGAACTGAAGATTATTATCGCGATTGGTATTCTGAATATGAAATGTATATAGCTAATGCTACTGATAGTGAAAGAGATAAAATAAATTTAGTAATAGAAAATGAAAAAATATCTCTTGATATAGCAGCAGTTATTGATACTAGTAAGATATTTGAAGATAAAGCAATGCGTGATATAAATTATCAAATAATGAATGTTATTAGTACCTTTATACCAAACTTTATGGGAGGTTCAGCTGATTTATTCTGTAGTACTAAGACATATCTAAAAGGAAAGAATGAGTTCTCAGTAGACGATTATTCTGGTCGTAATATTAACTTTGGCGTTAGAGAGAATCTTATGGGAGCAGTCTTAAATGGTTTAGCCTTAACTAATATTCGTAGTTATGGAAGTACATTCTTAGCCTTTTCTGATTATATGAAACCATCTATTAGAATGAGTGCCATGATGAACTTACCAGTAACATATATCTTTACTCATGATAGTGTTAGAGTAGGAGAGGATGGACCAACTCACGAGCCAGTAGAACAACTAGGAGCCTTAAGAAGTATACCTAATTTATCAGTATATAGACCTGCTGATTATAAAGAACTAATGGGTTCTTGGACAAATATTCTAAGAGAAGGTAAACCAGCAGCCCTAATATTACCTCGTGGTCATAACAACACAATGAAATACACTAATCCAAATAAAGTAGCGCGTGGTGGTTACATAATTAGTGAAGTAAGAACAAGATTAGACTTAGTAATAATAGCAACAGGTAGTGAAGTAGAATTAGCGGTTAATATAAAAGAAGAATTACTAAAGAATTATATTGAAGCCAGAGTAGTATCAATGCCCAATATGAATTTATTCCTAAAACAAGACAAAGATTATCAGGAGCAGGTTTTACCGACAGGATATCGTCGTATGGTCATCGAATTATCTAATGACGCCAATTGGTATCGCTTTATCTCATCTGATGAAGATTTTGTTAACATACCAACCTTTGGTAAGAGTGGTAGTGAAAAAGAAGTATTAAATTTCTTTGAATTAGATATGACTGATTTAGTAATAAAAATAAAGAATAATTTATAATTCGACAAAATAAATAAATATAGTATGATATTTTATTTATGGTGATATAAATGAGAACATACTATATTTTTAATGTTAATAAATATTATAGTTATATGTATAAAGATAAACCTTTTAAGATGTATAAAATATTTGAAGAAATATATTATTCTAGAGATTATAATAGTATTAAAGCCTATCATGTATTAGAAGAAATAGCAAATCCTTTTAATAAGATAATGTTAAATGAATATATTTATAATGAATATAAATATAAATATGGATATAAGAGAAAAGATAATATTCATTATTTAAATACAACTGATAAGAGTATTTTAAGAATAAATAATTATAATATTAAGATAGAAACAGAAAATAACTATAGTATTTTCTTTAATGATATAAATAATTATAATAATAATTTATTTGTCTGTGATTTTAAAAATATGGATTATTTTTGGCTATCTAAATTAAATTCTTTACAAAATAATAATTTAATAGTACAATAACTATAGAGAGGAGAGAATAATATGCTTTGGGATATATTATATATAGTAATAGGTTTAGTAGTAGGATTAGTTATTGGTTTTCTAGTAGCTAGAAAATTAATGAAAAAAGAATTAAAAAAGAATCCTCCTATTAATGAGCAAATGATTAAGACTATGATGAGTCAGATGGGAAGGACACCATCTCAAAAACAAGTAAATCAAATGATGAAACAAATGAATAAGTTTATGTAAATTTATTCTTTTTTTGCCACTTCAACCATAAACAAGTTTATGTTTTACGCGGTGTGATAGAGCCTATATAATAGTCTCTATCATAAAAAAATTATATAAAATATTACCAAGATATTCTAACTATAAAGATACTAGTTATCTTTCTTTTTATTTGGAATTATCTAAGTTAGAAAGTATTTCACCATGAATATAATATCTTATAGTTATTCATTACTAGACTATAGAATAGGCTAGTAATGACATGAAATGACTTAGGCATTTCATGAAAGGTATAAAAATTTAAATTAAACATATAAAAATACTTGAAAAACTACTAATAATTTGGTATTATTATAATAGTAAGGAATGGTAAATATGAAAGAAAATAATAGTAATAAGATAAATAAGTTTTTATTAGTAACAACCGTTCTAAGTATGATAATTCTTTTAATAGGAGGAACACTTTCTTATTTCACATTATCTACTATGAGTAAAATAGATGCCTTAGCAGTCAAATCAGGAAAAGTCGTACTAGGATTAGGAGTTTCACCATTATATACTGGACATGAATTAATTCCATTAAAAGACGAATACATAACTAGAGCTTATAATCAACGTTGTAAAGATGACCTAGGTAGTGGAGCTTGCCTTGCATATGGATTAGAAGTATTCAACTATGAAGAAAAAACAGAAGTAGAAGGCACAATAGATTTCAATTTGGGAACCATCGAAAACTTAAGTTATATGGTATTAGATGAAGATGGAAATACATATGTAGATACAACCCATATAGATAAAGATAAACCATCAGGATTAACATTAGGAAATAAATTTTCTTTAGCAAAAGCAACAGATGGTATTTATCCATCAAAAAAATTCATATTATTAATATGGCTTACAGACAACAATAAAGAACAAGATGAAACAGATGCAGGAGAAGTATTTACTGCTGATGTAACATATAGAACTTCTGAAGGTGGAAGACTTACAGCTAGTGTTGATGGAAAAAAATCAGCATCAGATAGTAATTCATCCATTGGCGTATAGGAGGTCAAAAAATGAAAAACAAAATATATATATCAGTAATGGCCGTCTTAATAATTAGTGCTCTAACATTCGGAGCAACATATGCCTATTATGTATCTCAAGATACCAAAACATTCACTGGAGAAATAGAAAAAGGTATAGTATCAACATTAAATTTAACTACTACAAAGTCTTCAACTAACTTAGTACCATTACAAGATAGTAAAATAAAAACAGCCATAACCAAAAGTAGTAATAAATGTATAGATAAAAATAATTATGAAGTATGTTCCCTATATACAATAACATTAACAAATACCAATGCTTCAGAAAATCTATATGGTTATGTCAAAACAAATACCACTACTTATACTACAACTAATTTAAAGTATCAAATATTTGATTCAAGTTATAATGCTATAACAGATGTCATGACCATATCAAAGACTGCTAATGATTTAGTATATTTCAAAAAAGGAACTACCCAAGTATCTATAACAAGTACAGGAACAAAAACATACTATTTAGCAATATGGCTATCTGATACTAATAGTGATCAGTCGTCAGACTATTCCAAAACATTTAATGGAGCTATAGGTTTTGAATTAGTAGGATCGCCATCAGATAAACTACAAGCAACATTATCATAAATATATAAAATAAACATATACTGTAACAAAAAACAGTTGACAGTATATTTTTTTTGTGATAAAATACATAAAGAAAGCGAGGGATAAATATGGCAGTTAAAATTAGATTAAAAAGAATGGGAGCAAAGAAAGCACCTTTCTACCGTGTAATAGTAGCAGACTCTAGAAGTCCAAGAGATGGAAGATTTATCGATACAATCGGTACTTATAATCCATTAACAACACCAGCAGAAATTAAATTAAATGAAGAATCTGCAATTAAATGGCTTAACAATGGTGCAATACCTACTGATACAGTTAAAAATTTATTTAGTAAAGCAGGAATTATGGAAAAATACCATAATTTAAAGCAAGGTAAATAATGAATAATTTAGTAGAACTTACAGAGTTAATAATAAAAAAACTAGTAAAAGATTCCGAATCAGTATCAGTAAAAGAATTTGAGTCCGATGAAGATAACACCATTCTAATTGAAGTAATGGTATCATCAGAAGATATGCCAAAAGTAATAGGTCATGGTGGCAAGACAATAAATTCCATCAGAACTATAGTACAAGCAGCTTCATTCAATATGGACAATAAATTAGTTAAAATAAATGTTGACTCATACTAATAGAACCAAAGTGTTCTATTTTTTCTTTTACCTTGATTTTTTCTCTATAATATTTTATAATTAATATGGAGGCTAAATATGAGTAAAATAAAAAATATATATGCAAGAGAAATATTAGATTCCAGAGGCAATCCTACCGTAGAAGTAGAATTAACCCTAGAATCAGGAATAAAAGCAGTAGCATCAGTACCAAGTGGAGCATCTACTGGTAAGAATGAAGCATTAGAACTAAGGGATAATGATAAAAATAGATATCATGGTAAAGGTGTATTAAAAGCCATAAACAATGTTAATAATATTATAAAACCATTATTAATAGGAAAAGATTCATTAAATCAAGAAGAAATAGATAGAATCATGTTAGAAAAAGATGGAACTGAAAATAAAGAAGTACTAGGAGCTAATGCCATATTAGGAGTTTCACTAGCTAATCTAAAAGCTGCTGCTAAATATAAAGGTTTAGAATTATATGAATACTTAGGAAAAGAATACAGTATGCCAAAATGTATGATGAATATCTTAAATGGCGGAGTTCATGCTAGTAATAATCTAGACTTCCAAGAATTTATGATAGTACCAAATAAAGAAGAATACCATGAAAACCTAAGAATGGGTTCGGAAGTATTTAATACTTTAAAAAATGTCCTAAAAGAAAGAAATTTATTATGTGGAGTAGGAGACGAAGGCGGTTTTGCCCCTCAAATAAATGATGCCAAAGAAGCCTTAGAGTTAATAAAAGAAGCCATAACAAAAAGCGGTTATGAATTAGGAAAAGATATAAATATTGCTCTCGATGTAGCAGCATCAGAATTCTATAATGAAGAAGAAGATATCTATTTACTAGAAGGAGTAAAATATACCAAAGAAGAATTAGTATCCTACTATCAGTCACTAGTAGATAAATATCATATCATCTCTATTGAAGATGGAATGGCTGAAGAAGATTATGAAGGATGGAAACTATTAACAAGTAAATTATCTAATATCCAATTAGTCGGAGATGATTTATTTGTAACCAATAAAAAACTACTTCAAAAAGGAATAGATATGCATATAGCTAATGCCATCTTAATAAAACTAAATCAAATAGGAACTGTAACAGAAACCCTAGAAACCATAAAACTCGCTAGAGATAACAATTATAAAACAATAATATCTCATCGTAGCGGTGAAACAGAAGATAATTATATATCTGACTTTGCTGTAGGCCTAAACTTAGGTCAAATAAAAACAGGTTCAATGTCCCGTGGTGAAAGATTATCCAAATATAATAGATTACTTAGAATAGAGGAGCAAATCAAATGAAAAAATTAGTAGTATTAATAATACCAATCTTATTATTAACAGCTTGTACAAGTAATGAAGAAGATAAAATATCCTATCTAGAATATAAAAATGAATTAGAAAAACAAGAAAAATTTAGTCCAGAAGATGAATTAGATTTTAATGTCTATTTCAATATCTCTAAAGAAGGAGAAGAAATAACTAACTATAGTATATTAATAAATAATCCCAAAGTAAATATGCATAAAGTAAAAGCATTATTAATACATAATTATATCATAGATGAAGCCTATCCATCTATAGGTATAATGGATGAACCAGTAGAATTACTAAAAGATAACAATAATAAAATAGAATTAAAAGGAAAAATTCAAACAAGTGAAGATATAAGTAATGTAAAATATAAATTATATATCGAATATACTACTGATGATGGAAAAGAAAATAAAATCTATTATGATGTAAAAAGAGGATAAATTATGACAAAAAGTATATAAAGAATATTATATACTTTTTTTGGTGATTAAAATGAAAGTTAAAGTAATAGATGAAGAACATGAAAAAGATCTAGAAAACAGTATAAACACCTTTATCAAAGAAAATAATATTGATATCATTGATATCAAACTATCAAGTTCATGTAGTATCTATGGTGAAGAACAAATATATTGCTTTACAGCCCTAATAATGTATACCGAAGTCAAAGAAGAATAAATTCTATATAATAAATATGGTTGATATCTTAATTTAAGACCTAAGGCTTAGAGTGACCCAAAAGAAATGTCAAATATTAAATATTTTACTTTATATAAAATAATATTTGTGATATTATATATATAGGGTGTAAATATGAGAACAAAAAAAATATTTTTAAACATGATATGTGATATATTACCATATCTCTTAATCGGAGTAGTAGGAATTATCAAAATGGATGTATTAATAAAATACATCGGAGATATCGGTAATGGCTACTATCAAACAATAAATCAAATAATATCTTATGTCTTTTTAGCACAAGCAGGCTTTTCTGATGCCGTAATATATAGTTTATATAAACCATTTGCTGAAAAAAATAAAGATGACATAAATGCCATTTATGGCGGAGCCAGAAAAGTATTTAAAATAATAGGCTTTATCATACTAGGAATAATCTTCTTAGTAACATTAGGACTACACTTATTCTATAACTTTGAAGAAGGTTATAAAGTATCAGCTTTAATATGTTTCTTTATCATATCAACATCATATCTAATATCATACTTTGGTAAAGGACAAACATATATGGCCGTATTAAGTGCAGCTCAAGAAAAATATGTATATTCTCTAATATTTAATGGAGTAAAATTACTTTGTGATATCCTAATAGTAGTAGTAACTATCAAATTTAAAACACTAGAATCAATAGCAATAGTAATATTAGCTATGAAAATACTAGAAGAAATAATAAATAGAATAGTAGTCAAAAAGAAATATCCAGAACTACATGAAATAGCACGAAAAGATACCTCAATGGTAAAAATGACCAAAGACTTAGCATGGACCCAATTAGGATATCTAATACTAAATAATGTTGACGCCTTATTACTAATGGGCTTCAATGGCCCTGTAATGGTTAGTATCTATACAACCTATAATTATATATTAAGATTCCTAACCGAAATAGCATCTCGTGTCGAACTATCTAGTGTCTATTCCTTTGGCAATGTCTTTGCCAAAAAAGAAGAAAAAAGAGTATACCCTTTATTTAAAGAATATATGATGATGTTTATACTAATAGCCTTTAGTATGTGCTTAACATTCATGATTGGAATAAGAGGCTTCGTATCCGTATGGGTAGGTAAAGAAAACTATATCTTAGACTATATAACTGTAGTATTATTTACTAGTACATCATTTTTAAATATCTTATATTTCCCATTAGTAGCTCTAATAAATGCTGATGGCTTATTCAAAGATAACAAAAAACATATCTTTATCTGTGCCTCAGTAAATCTAATATTATCCATAATATTAATAAATTACTTAGGCATAAATGGAATATTACTAGGTACAGGAGTAGCCTTCTTAGTAAATATAGCCTTAAAATCAAATCTAATATCTAAGAAGATAACTAAAGAAATAAAACTATCAAATATCTTAAAATATTATATAATAACAATCATACTATTCATAGTACTATCAGTAGCCTTAAAACCAATAGAAAATTACTTCCTACTAACAGCAGGTGGTTTCATAACAACAATACTAAAACTAGGAATAATATTTATCATCATAACATTATTAACATCCCTTATCTTATATGTAGTTAGTAACGATGCCAAAAATCTATTCAGAAGATTACTAAATCTAATAAAAAGAAAACTAAAAAAATAGAGAATTACTTTTTCTCTATTTTTTCTTTTCTATATTCTTCTAGTATCTTAATAATATTAATCTTATATTTAGGATATGCTTTAAATATTCTTCTATTAAGAAATTTACTCTCAATCTTTTCTTTAATTTTTTCTTTAATCTCTTCCGTACTATCCTTATCTATCTTTGATAAACTATTCTTAAGTTTAAATGAAGCATACATCGAAATAATAAAGTCAATAGTAAAGATAATCAACAAAATCAAACTAATAATATTTAAAGTATTAGTATTAATCTTAAGTAATAAACCTTCAAAGAAAGGATTAGCAAAATAAACTAAGAAAGTACCAAGTACTCCAAAGAAGAAAGCATTATTAAGACAAACTCTTCCATTAATGTTAAACTTTCTATTAGAATAATCCCACCATCTAGCCTTAAATATCTTTTCCATAAAATAACTAACCATATATTCAATAAAAGAACATACTATTACCGCTAGTAAAAAGACTGTCAAAGGATTATCTTTATAATGATTTAAATAAAGAATCATTATAATACTAGAATATCCATATATAGGACAATAAGGCCCTAACATAAATCCTCTATTAACAAATTTCTTATACTTAGGAAAAGTAACACATACCTCTATAGCCCATCCAATAAAAGAATATATTAAAAATAATATAAAATAAAAATAAAACTTATCCATATCTACCTCACTTAACAAGTATATCAAAAAAAGAACTTTATGTAAATACCTTGAAAAAAATAACATATTATTATATAATGAATGAGAAGAAGGTGTAATAATGAAAAGAATATTAACAGGTTTGCAACCAAGTGGCGAATTAACATTAGGTAGTTTAATAGGTAGTATATCACAAATGGTAAAATACCAAGATGAATACGAATCATTTATGTTTGTTCCTGATATGCATGCCATAACAGTAAAACAAGATCCTAAATTATTAAAAGAAAGAATAATAAAAAATGTAGCGTTATATATAGCTTGTGGTCTAGATCCTAAAAAGAATACCATTTATATACAATCAGAAAATCTATATCACACTAATTTATCATGGGTATTAGAATGCCATACTTATATAGGAGAAGCATCTCGTATGACCCAGTTCAAAGACAAATCAAAAAAACAAGAAAACGTAACTGTAGGTTTATTTACATATCCCATTCTAATGGCTTCAGATATCTTATTATATGACGCTGATTATGTACCAGTAGGTATTGATCAAAAACAACATGTAGAACTTGCCCGTAACATAGCTGAAAGATTCAATAAAACATATGGAGATACTTTCAAAATACCATCACCATTAATACCAGAAGTAGGAGCCAAAATAATGGACTTATCTGATCCTACTAAAAAAATGAGTAAGAGTGATATCTCCGGAAAAGGAGTAATCTATTTATTAGATGATGAAAAAGTATTACGTAAAAAAATAATGTCCGCTGTTACAGATAGTGAAAACAAAGTATACTATGATCCAGAAAACAAACCTGGAATATCTAACTTACTTACTATCTATTCTTCATTAAAGAAAATATCAATTGAAGAAACATCTGAACACTTCAAAGACTATAACTATGGTAATCTAAAAAAAGAAGTCGCCGATGTAGTTGTAGAATCATTAACAGAAATTCAAAATAAATATCATGAAATAATGAATAGTAATCAAATAAATGAAATATTAGATAGTGGTAGAGATAAAACAATGCAAATAGCCAAAGAAAAAACATACGAAGTATTTAAAAAAGTAGGCTTTGGAAGATACTAAAAGAATAGGAAATCCTATTCTTTTTCAATATATATATCTTTATTAATCTTAATATTATAATTACCCAATTTATCAAGAACATCACTAGTAACAAGAACATTATAAATAATATTATCTTCAAAAACTTTACTAATAATATGACTATCTCTAAGTATATAATCAATATCCTTAATATCACTATAACCAAAAGTAATCATAATATCATACCCCTTAACCAAAGTAATAATATTATTATCTCTAATAACTTCTCTAGCAACTTTACCATAAGCCCTAGTAAGAGGACCAACACCTAACTTAACACCACCAAAATACCTAACTACAATAATTAAAGTATAATTTAAATTATTCCCAGTAATCTGATTAAGAATAGGAGCTCCTGCTGTCCTAGAAGGTTCTCCATCATCCGAAGACTTAATATCATTATCAATAACATATCCATAACAATAATGAGTAGCATTAGGATACTCTTTTTTAATTTTATCTATATAATCATTAACTTCATTCTTAGAATAAACTCTAAAAATAAAAGATATAAATTTAGAATACTTAATAATCTCTTCATATTTATCATTATCTTTAATACTAAGCATAACATCACCATCATCATTGTATCAAACTTTCATCATAAAATCTAGTAGTATTTCTTAATTTTCTTCTTCTCCTATTGACTAAGTAAAAAATAATGACTATAATAAATAATTAACAAAATGAAGAAGGAAAGGAGTAATTTGAAAAAGTTAATATTAATATTATTAGGTATATCTCTCTTACTAGGAGGAACTATTTTTATCATATATAAAAATAATAAAAATACCAAAGAAGAAGTAGTAGATATATTTAAAGAAGAAAAAGAAGAAGTAAAAGAAGATAAAAAAGAAGACAAAACAACTAAAGTAATCGTTGACATAAAAGGAATGGTAGTAAATCCTGGTGTCTATGAAGTAGATAGTACTTCAAGAGTAAATGATGTCATATCACTAGCTGGAGGTCTTCTAGAAGGCGCAGACACTTCAAAAATAAATCTAGCCAAAATAGTTGAAGATGAAATGACTATCATAATTTATTCAACTGAAGAAGTACTAGAAAAATTTAGAGAAGAAAACTGTGTCTGTAAAAAATGTGATATTACTAATGATGCCTGTATTAGTAGTACCACTACTGATAATCAGTTAATAAACATTAATACTGCTGATGAAAAAGAATTACAAAACATAAATGGAGTAGGAGAAGCAAAAGCAAAATCAATAATCGAATATCGTGAAGAAAATGGTTTATTTACCACTATTGAAGATATAAAGAATGTTCCCGGAATAGGAGACTCTCTTTTTGAAAAGATTAAGGCATATATTACAGTCTAAACATCTAATAAAAATAATAACCATTATAATCTTTATAATAACATTATTATATACAAACTACTATCCCTTTAAATCAAAGTATACAAAAGATGATAAAGAATTTATTGGTATAGTAACCAAATACGAAGTCAAAGAAGATAAAATAACTATAGAAATAAAAGACAAAGAAAAACTATTAATAACATATAAATACCAAGATAAAGAATTTAATAATCTATCATATGGAGATAAAATAAAAGTAAAAGGAACATTAATAACCCCCAGTAAAAATACCAATCAAAATACTTTCAATTATCAAAAATATCTCTATTATAAAAAAATATACTATCTAGTCGAAGCTACTAGTATCAATAAAATAGCTAACAATCATAATTATCTATATACTATCAAAAATACCCTTTATCAAAAAATAAATAAACTAAAATCATCAAACTATATAAAAACATTACTATTCTGTGATAATACCTTATCAAAAGAAATAAAAGAAAGTTATCGCATTAATGGTATATCTCATTTATTTTCCGTATCAGGAATGCATATAAATTTCTTTGTAAGTATTATCTATCTTTATCTAAATAAAATAACTTACAATAAAAGAATAAAATATCTAATCACTAATATCTTTATAATCACATATCTAATACTCTTTCCCTCATCATCTCTTTTAAGAAGTGCTGTTATGAGTATCTTATATAGCATAAATTATTTATTAAAACTAAAAATAAAAAAAATAGATATTCTCCTTCTAACACTAGGAGTCTCTCTTCTAATAAATCCCTTTATAATTTATGATTTAGGTTATATCTATTCTTACACCATAACATTCTTCTTAGTATTATCTAGTAGTACTCTAAAAAAGAAAAACAAAATAAATAAAATAATCTATATATCACTTTTATCATTCTTAGTATCAATACCTATAACCATATATAATAGTTATGAAATAAATATAATAAGTATCTTACTAAACATTATCTTAGTCCCAATAATAAGTATAATAATATTACCCCTAACAATATTAACATATATATTTCCTATATTAGATAGTATCTTATATTTATTTGCTAATACTCTAGAAACAATATCATTATTCATATCAAAAATAAATATAACCAAAATAATATTTCCTAAACCAAGTCTATTAATAATAGTATTATATTATATAATATTCCTACTATCATATCAAAATAAAAAATACTTCTATCTAAATATTATCTTACTCATAATAATCTATATATCTCCCTATCTAAATAGTAATTTTGAAGTAGTAATGTTCGAAGTAGGAGAAGCAGATTGTCATCTCATAAAATATCCCTATAACAAAAATACCATCTTAATAGATACTGGTAAAAATGAATATAAGATAAAAAATGAAGTAATACCATATCTCAAAAGTATAGGTATTAAAAAAATAGATTATTTAATAATAACTCATGGCGATGAAGATCATATAGGAGGCTCCATTACTTTAATAAATAATTTCCAAGTAAAGAATGTCATACTAAATAAAGGAACATTTACTGACATAGAAAAAGAATTAATAAAAAATCTAAATAAAAAGAAAATACCATATCAAATAAATATAAACAAAATAAACCTAAGTAATCATACCATATATCTATTAAATAATACAAAATATAATAATGAAAATGATAATAGTATCATAACATACTTTACATATCAAAAATACAAATTCCTTTACATGGGTGATGCCTCTATAAATACTGAAGATAATCTTCTAGAAAATTATAATCTAAATAATATTTCCATATTAAAAGTAGGCCATCACGGTTCTAATACATCTTCAAGTAAAGATTTCATATCACAAATAAATCCCAGTATATCTCTAATCTCAGTAGGAGAAAATAATATCTATCACCATCCTAATAAAGAAGTAATAAATAACTTATCCAAAAGTAGAATCTATCGTACTGATATTAACAACATGGTAAAATTAACAATAAATAGTAAAGGAATATTAAAGGTGACTACTATTACATAAAAAGTTGCGCCACTGGCGCAATAATTGCTATGGTAACTATACCAAAAAGGGTCTACAATGTCGGCCCAATTGACTTGGTGACATTATTGTAAATTGCTATCACTAAAAAAATATAAGGAGGTTTAATGAAAAATAACTATTACAATGAAATAAAAAAAGAACTTTTAAACAATGAAATATATATAAAAGTAAAAGATTATTCAAAAAACAGAAATGAACTTAGTACCTATTACAATGTAGGTAAATTATTAATTGAAGCCCAAGGTGGTGAAGATAGAGCTAAGTATGGAGATGGATTAATAAAAGAATATTCATTAAAATTATCTAAAGAAATTGGAAAAAAATATAATATTACCACATTAAAAAGAATGCGACAATTTTATCTTATAATTGTAAAAGGTGCCACACTGTGGCACCAATTAAGCTGGAGTCATTATAGAGAGTTATTACCAATCAGTAATATAAATGAAATTAATTATTATATCAGCGAAATTGAAAAAAATAACCTAAGTGTAAGACAGTTAAGAGAAAGAATAAGAAACAAAGAATATCAAAGATTAGATGATAAAACTAAACTAAAACTAATTAATAAAGAAGAGATAGATATTAAAGATAATATTAAAAATCCAATCATTATAAAAAATAAATTAGATATTGATAAAGAAATAGTAAGTGAAAAAATACTTCAAAGACTAATACTTGAAGATATACCATCATTTCTAGAAGAATTAGGTACTGGTTATTCATTTATAAAAAACGAATACAAAATAAAAATAGGAGAGAGATATAACTATATAGATCTTTTACTATTTAATATCGAATACAACTGCTATGTAGTAGTAGAACTAAAAGTAACAGAACTAAAAAAAGAACATATAGGTCAAATACAAATATATATGAATTATATAGATAATAGTTTAAGAAAAATAACTCAAGATAAAACAATAGGTTTAATAATATGTAAAAAAGATAACAAATACGTAATAGAATACTCAAGCGATAAAAGAATATTAACTAGAGAATATATATTGAGTTAGGAGAAATAAATGAAATATTATAATGAAATAAAGAATAAACTAATAGATAATGAAGTATATAAAAAAGTAAAAGACTATTCTAAAAATAGAAATGATCTTAGTACTTATTATGAAGTAGGTAAATTACTTTATGAAGCAGGAAATAAATATGGAGAAGGAATTATTAAAAAATATTCAGAAAGATTAGTTATAGAAGTAGGAAAGAAGTATAATAAAAGGACACTTTTTCGTATGAGACAATTTTATAATATGATTGAAATACAAAAAGTGTCGCCAGTGGCGACACAATTGACATGGAGTCATTATTGTGAATTATTACCATTAAAAGATATTAATGAGATAAATTATTATGTCAAAATAACAATAGAACAATGCCAGAAAATTTATCAACTCCAGAAAAAAGTTTAAAAGAATTAGAAAAAGAGAAAAAAAGATTCAAATAAGCTATTTCAAGATAAAAATTCATTATGATTGTGATATAATAATTACAGGATGTGGTTATATGTCAAAGGAATCAAAATTATATTTATTTAGAGATAGAAAAGATTATATAAAGAAAATGACTAATGATGATGTAATAAATGTTATTGGTACAAAAGGTTCCGGTAAAACAACAAGTACACTGAAATATATTAATGATGATAATTATATTGTTATTAATTGTGATAGATTATATGAAATGCCAACTGATAAAGTTGTTGAGGATAAATATTTAACTGAAATAAAAGATTTTTTAAAAAATAAATATGGAAAAATATGTGAGGGTGAAGAGTTTGTAAATTGCTATAATGACATATTAGATTTTATCAAAAGTAAAAAGAAAAAAGCATTAATTGAAGGTAATGTAATCTATGATATTAAACCAATAACATTATTAAAAGGTACTGTAATTGTTAAAAGAACTGGAATAATAAAATGTTTTGTACGAGCGGTGAAGAGAGATTATCCAATTAAATATTTCATGAATCAAGAAATTGAAAAGCATGGTAAAATATTAGGAAGATTCTATAGACTTAAAGATATAATAAAAAGAAGAAAAAACATTTTTAAAATTTATCATGAAATTGAAAATATAATTGATGACTTAGAAACATATAAAAATGATTAACTGTAATTATTGATTTAATTGCAGTTTTTTCTTTATATAAATTCGTATGCATAAACGTATGTCATCACGTGGCGATGAAGATCATATAGGGGGCTCTATTACTTTAATAAATAATTTTAAAGTAAAAAAAGTCATATTTAACTGTGGTGAGTTTAACGATTTAGAAAAAGAATTAATTAAATTATTAGACAAAAAGAAAATTAAATATTATTAATGTATTAAAGAACTAAATATAGATAATAGTTTAAGAAAAATAGCTCAAGATAAAACAATAGGTTTAATAATATGTAAAAAAGATAACAAATACGTAATAGAATACTCAAGCGATAAAAGAATATTATCAAGAGAATATGAATTGATATAAAAAAGCATCCAATTTATTAGAAAAAATTTATTAAAAGAATGTTGACAAACAACATCAAAAAATGTATATTGTAATAAAAGGAGAAAATAAAAATGAAAGAAAAAATTGATAATGAATTTAAACCAAGAACATGGCTACTTGGTATATTAATATTTATTGCTCTTGTAATAGTAGTTATATTAATTAATAAAATAGTTCTAGTTAGTAAAGAAAGAAAGAAAAATTCTAAAAGTTTATTTGACATATTTGATAAAACATATAATGATATAGAAGATTCTAAAACAAAAGTCGATGAAGAATATCAAAAACAACTAGAAAAACATAATATTGATTCATTTAATAGTCCTCTTGAATTATATTCAGGTACTACAATAAGAAGTAATGTACCAAACAATATAGATAATATTATAAGTAGTAACAAGAAAAATAGTGACCATATAATTACTTTATGTTATCAAAATACTTGTACAGAAGATGAAAATGAAATGAGAACTATAAAAAAGAATTTTACTGAAAAAATTCCAACAAGTGATCCTAACTGGTTTGAAAAAACAACTCAATATTATGATATAATACTTGATTATGATGAAGCTGGTTATGTAAATAAGATTACTATAGAATGATAGAGGTGAGAACATGGAAAGTATAATATATATAGTTTTAACAGTTTTATTAATCGTTATTTTAGTAATAATTGCTAAGTATAATAAACTAGTTAAATTATTTAATAAAATGAAAAAAGCCAAATCAGATATTGAGATATGTCTAAATAAAAGATTTGATTTAATGCCTAACTTAGTAGAAACAGTAAAAGGTTATAGTAAGCATGAAAATGATACTTTAGAAAAAATTACAGCATTAAGAAGTGAATATAATAACAAGAATCATATGGATATAAAATCCGCTAATGAAATGAATAATGAACTTACCAAGTATTTAGCAGTAGTAGAAGCTTATCCAGAATTAAAAGCTGATACTGAGTATTTAAATCTACAAAGTGAATTAAGTATTGTTGAAGACCAATTAAAAGATGCTAGGGAAATATATAATCATGTTGCAAATAATTATAATACTGCTATTGAAGTAGTACCAAGTAACATAGTAGCGGCTATCTTTGGATTCAAAAAAGCTGAGTTATTTAAATTAGAAGACGCTAAAAAAGAAAACGTAGAAATAAAATTATAAACAAAATAAATTAACAAAATATAATTCAAAAAGGGATGATGAACTATTATCTCTTTTTCATGCATTAAAAAATATCCAAAAAGAGGAACAAAACTCAAACTACCAGCATATAGTATAATGTCATAAGAGAAATCTTATGTTTACATATAAGTAGTCCTCCTTAACCGGAGGCTATTTTAGTATATATAATTAACTACCATATAATAGATATGGCTGATATATTATTTTTAGATTACAAGCTAAAAATAACCTTCTAAGATTATAGCTTAGAGGAAAACATAAAATAAAAAAAATAAAAAATACTTGCATTTTATAAAAAGAATAGTTATAATGTCATAGAAAGGAAGCGTTATATGTCAAAAAAATTAGTAATCGTGGAGTCCCCACATAAAAGTAAAACAATAGAAAAATATTTAGGAAAAGATTTCAAAGTAGTATCTTCCGTAGGACACATCAGAGACCTATCAACATCAGGAAAATATGGCTTTGGAGTAGATATAGATAATAATTTTAAACCAGATTATAAAATAATTAAAGGAAAAGCAAAATTAGTAAAAGAATTAAAAAAAGATATCAAAGATGCAGACTTCGTATATCTAGCAACCGACCCCGATCGTGAAGGAGAAGCCATAAGTTGGCATCTATACGATACCTTAGGATTAAAAGAAGAAAACTATGATCGAATAGTCTTCAACGAAATAACCAAAAAAGCCGTTCTAGATTCATTTAATAAAGCTAGAAAAATAGATGATAATCTAGTAAAATCTCAAGAAACAAGAAGAATACTAGATCGTATCATAGGCTTTAGACTAAGTAAACTAATGCAGTCTAAAACAGGAGGCAAATCAGCAGGCCGTGTTCAATCAGTAGCCCTAAAGTTAATCGTTGATCGTGAAAGAGAAATAGAAGCCTTCATTCCTGAAGAATACTTTGAGATAGAAGCAAAATTTAATGACTTCGATGCCAAATTAGATACCTATAATCATAAAAAAATAGAAATCAAAAAAGAATCTGAAGCCAAAGAAATACTAAGTAAACTATCAAATGCCTTCAAAATAGAAAGTATTGATAAAAAAGAAAAAGCTAAGAAAAGCAAATTTCCTTTTACTACAAGTACACTAGAACAAGAGGCTTCAACCAAACTAGGCTTTACCTCTAAGAAAACCATGATGATAGCCCAAAAACTATATGAAGGAATAAATCTAAAAGATGGAGCAGAAGGATTAATATCTTATATGAGAACAGATTCCGTAAGATTATCTGATGAGTTTATTAAAGAAACCTATGGTTATATTAAAGATAATTATGGAAGTGAGTATGTAGGTTATGTAAAAAAGAGTAATAAAACTGAGAATGTTCAAGATGCCCATGAAGCCATAAGACCTACTAATATAAATAATAATCCAGAAAAAATAAAAGAATATCTAACTAATGATGAATATAAATTATATAGTCTAATATATTATAGAGCCCTAGCATCCCTAATGAAAGATGCCAAAGTAGAAGCAACTACTGTTATATTAGATAATAATAATTATCAGTTCAAAGTAAATGGACAAATCCTAATCTTTGATGGATACTTAAAAGTATATAGTAAATATGAAGATAGTGAAGATAAAGTATTACCAGACTTCTCAAACTATAAAAGTAATGTATTAGTAGCTAACACTATAGAATATACATCACATACAACAAAACCACCTGCTAGATATACCGAAAGTAAACTAATAAAAGAAATGGAAGAATTAGGAATAGGTCGTCCATCAACATATGCTAAAACAATTGATACAATTGAAGAAAGAGGTTATGTAAAAGTTATTGATAAAAAATTTATTCCTACTGAAGTAGGTATTGAAACAACCGATAAATTACAAGAATTCTTTAAAGATATCATTAATGTAGAATATACTAAGAATATGGAAGATGATTTAGATAAAATAGCAGAGGGTAACATGGAGTGGAATAAATTACTAAGTATCTTCTATCAAGAATTTGAACCAAAAGTAGAAGTAGCTTTCAAGAATATGGAAAAGAAAGCCCCAGAAGAAACAGGAGAATTATGTCCTAATTGTGGTAGTCCATTAGTAATAAAACAAAGTAAGTATGGAAAGTTTACTGCTTGTTCAAATTATCCAACTTGTAAATATATTAAAAGTAATAAAGAAGAAAAAGAAGTAAAAGAAATTATATCTTGTCCAAAATGTGATGGTAAAATATTAGAAAAGAAAACCAAAAGAGGAAAAATCTTTTATGGATGTTCTAATTATCCAAAATGTGATTTTGCTAGTTGGGATAAACCAATTGAAGAAAAGTGTCCTAATTGTAATGGAACATTAACTGAGAAAAAAGATAAGATAAAATGTATGAATTGTGATTATGAGAGAGCTAATTAATTTAGTTCTTTTCTTTTGCCACTTCAACTTTAAGTAAACTTAAATTTTCCGTGGTATTTTTGAGTCTACGTCTCAAAAATAAGAGTTATGTTGTAAATAGTGAAATAAATTACAAAATTTTCCAAAAACAAAAAATGTGAATAATTAGCAATTATGTGATATAATATATATACAGATGGGTTACTTGTGAAGGAATAACGATGTGTTGGCAATGCCAGTAAGCATACTTTGTATGTGAGCATTCATCTCGCCTGGGGTACCCATCATTTTTAATTACCATTTTGATGAATTAAAAAAGATAATATTAAACAACAAATAAAAATATAAAGTACTTTGAACAAAAGTATTTTTTCTTTTACATATTCAAATAAAAATAATTATAAAATGCAATTAAATTGAACAAAAACAGTGAAATATTAGCAGAAATGTGGTATAATATATAAAGAAAAAACAAATACAAAAAGGGTGATGTTTATGGATAATAAAAAGTATAAAGAAAAAGTAGAAATACAAGAAAAAATAAGAAGAGTAGATGGTGCTATGGCCCAAGAAGGTATGCCATTAACAAAAGATATAAAGAAAAAATTATATAATTGTATAATAGGAAAAACCACCACAACAAAAGAAAGAAAAAAAGTCATTGAAAAGTATAGAGGAATCTATGGATAGTAAATATAAATACACATATGAAAAAACAGCCAATTATTGTTATGAAGGGACTGATACTCTAATCAACAAACTTAATATTACAAACGATAAAGATTTATTTAATGCAGAAAGAGAATTAGTATCTTTTAGAACATATGAACTAAATGAAAAACCATTAAAAGGTAACTTTGATTTTGATTATTTAAAAAAAAATTCATAAATATTTATTTCAAGACATATATAGATGGGCTGGCAATATAAGAAATTGTAACATAGCTAAACAAGATTTATTTTGTTTAAGTGAATATATTGAAACATTTGGCACAGATATATTTAACAAGTTAAAAGAAGAAAACTATTTTGTATATTACGATAATGAATTAACTATAGAAAAATTAGTTGATTTGTTTGCAGATATTAATGCTTTACATCCATTTAGAGAAGGAAATGGAAGAAGCCAAAGACTATTTATAGAATCATTGGCTAAAATAAATGGAATATATTTAGATTTAACGGAAGTAACAAAAGAAGATATGATTATAGCTAGCCACGAAAGTATAAAAGGAAATTATCATAAATTAAAAGAAATATTTATAAAATATAGTTATGCTTTAGACGATAAAGAAAAATTAAAATATATAAGTGATTATTGTTCTGACGAACTAAAAAAGATAATATTAAACAATAAATAAAAATATAAAGTACTTTGAACAAAAGTATTTTTTCTTTTACATATTAAAATAAAATAATAAATTATAGTTAGTTAACAAAAAATACTTTTAAAATATTGCCAATTAGTAAATAATAATATATAATTATATAGGAAATAGGGTGATAAAATGAAGAAAGTATTATTATGTATTATGGATGGTGTAGGATTAACAAAAAATAAAAAATATAATGCCGTATATAATGCCAAAACACCAGTATTAGATAAATTATGTGATAAATATCCTCATAGTCAATTAGAAGCATCAGGTACCCCGGTAGGTTTACCAAGAGGACAAATGGGAAATTCAGAAGTAGGCCATACCAATATAGGAGCAGGTCGTTTAGTATATCAATCATTAGAACTAATAAATAGTAAAATAAAAGATAAAAGTTTTTATAAAAATGAAGAATTATTAAAAGTAATAAATCATGTTAAAGAAGAAAATAGTAGTTTACATTTAGTAGGACTTTTATCAGATGGAGGAGTACATTCACATATCAATCATTTATTTAGTTTATTAGAATTATCCAAAAAAGAAGGATTAAAAAAAGTATATGTTCACATCTTTACAGATGGTAGAGATGTAAGTCCTACTAGTGGAATAAAGTATATAGAAGCCTTAGAAAAATATATGAAAAAATTAGGCGTAGGAAAGATAGCCTCATTAGGAGGAAGATACTATGGTATGGATAGAGATACTAACTTTGATAGAGTAGAAAAAGCCTATAATGCAATGGTAATAGGAACTTCAGTTAAAGAAGCCAAGAAAGTATGGAAAGAAAGTCAAAAAAACAAAGTAACTGATGAATTCATAGTACCAGTAACTACTGATAAAAATGGTCTAATAAAAGATAATGATGGAATTATTTTCTTTAACTATAGACCAGATAGATTAAAAGAACTTGCTAGTATCTTTACCAATAAAGAATATAAAAGTTTTGCTAAAGAAGAAATAAAAAATTTAAAAGTAGTAACAATGATGCATGTAGCAGATACCGTATTATGTCCATATGCTTTCGAGTTACCAGAACTAACAAATACCTTAGGAGAATATATAGCAAGTAAAGGATTAACCCAACTTAGAATAGCAGAAACTGAAAAGTATGCTCATGTAACATATTTCTTTGATGGAGGAATAGATAAAGAATACCAAGGAGAAAAAAGAATATTAGTACCAAGTCCAAAAGTAGCAACTTATGACTTAGAACCAGAAATGAGTGCTCATATGATAACAGCCTCATTAGTAAAAGAAATAACAACAAGTCATGAAGACTTAATAATATTAAACTTTGCTAATGGCGATATGGTAGGCCATACAGGAGACTATGAAGCCGCTATTAAAGCTGTTGAAACAGTAGATGAATGTATTGGTAAAATATTAGAAAATATCTCATTAGAAGAATATACCATTATAGTAACAGCAGATCATGGTAACTGTGAAGTAATGCGTAATAAAGATAATAGTATTAATACCAGTCATACTACTAATGTTGTACCATTTATCATAACCGATAAAAGTCTAAAATTAATAGATGGAAAATTAGGAGATATAGCTCCAACTATATTAACACTAATGGGCTTAGAAGTACCAAGTGAAATGACAGGTAATATCTTAATAAAAAGTAGAAAGAAGAGGTAATTATGTTAGAACTACTAAATACAAAAATATTTGATAATGAAAGAAATATCTTAAATGCTGATTTATTTGTTAATAATTTAAAACATACCTTTAAAGCATTTAAATTTAATACAAAGATAACATATGAAGTATATAGAAATATAACAATATATCATATAACATGGAATGATGATAAAAGCTATGAAGATATGTTAGAATTAAAAAAAGAAATAGCCTTAGCCTTAGGAGTAACTACTAATGAATTTGAAATAGAAAAAGAAAAAGAAAACGAAGTAAAAATAAAAGTACAAAACATGAAGAAAAGTACCTTATCATTAAAAGAATTACTAGAAGAATCTAAAGATAAAGATAATAATAATATACCACTAGGATTATCAGAAGAAGATAAAGTAATATATTTTAATATAGAAAAAGATAAGAATCTATTAGTAACAGGAGTAACAGGTATTGGAAAGACTAATCTATTTAATAATATAATACTAAATATCTTAATGAATAAAGATAAAACTAAAATAATTATTTTAGATTACCAAAGTATAAATTATAATGCTTATGATAAATTATGTGAAGTAGTAAACGATGAACAAGAAATAATAAATAAAATAAAAGAAATAAGACATATCTTTGAAGAAAAAGTAAAAAATAATGATCAAAGTAGAATAATTTTATTTATTGATGAAATATATGAAATAATAAAAAATGATATAAGTGTAAAAGATGATATTAATTACTTATTAGAAGTAGGAGCCACTATGAATATTCATATTATAATGTCTACTGATAGTGTATTAGATGAAGATATAAATTATTTATTTGATAAAGACGATATATCTAAATTAAGTTTTTATCTAACTACAAGAAGAGAATATAATAAATTCTTAGATAATTATATAGATGAAAGTTTAGGTAGAGATGGTATATATGTAAGTACCAATAGTACATTAACTAGAATAAGTCTTCCTTTAATAGAAGATGATGAAATAACTAGAGTAGTGGATAATTTAGAAGTAAATATATAAGTAATAGTAGTAAGGAGTATTATGAAGAAGAAAGAAAGGGTAAAAGATCCAGATAAAATAAAAAAGAGAGATAACATTTTTACCATTATATTAAGTATTTGTGATGTAGTAGCAGTAGTAGTATTATTTCTTTTATATGGACCATTTAATGGTTTCAGAGACTTTTTAGTAACTACCGCTATGAGTACTATGAATCATCAATACTTTGCTACTACTTTCTATAGTGATGAATATATAAATAAAGTATTAGCAAGACATAGTATTAAAGAACCAGATGGAAATACTGATATTAGTGCAATAATAGGTAAAGAAGAAAATTATATAGATGAATATGATAAAGAAATATTAGATAGAAATAAAAAAGATATTTATAAATTAATAGAAATAAATGAAAAAGGATTCTCTGGATATTTAGTAGCTATTTATGATCCATCTAAAATAAAAGTAACTTATAGTAAAAACTTAGGTTATTCTGGAGAATATTTAGTAGATATGGCTAAAAGAGAAAATGCCGTAGTAGCTATTAATGGTAGTGGATTCACAGATGAGGGTGGTCAGGGAAATGGTGGTCAAGCTATCGGAACTATTATTTCAAATGGCAAAATAATAAGTGACTATGGTTATAGTCAATATGGCGGTGGAATAATAGGCTTCACTAATGATAATAAATTATACTTAGGAAAAATAAGTGCTGAAGAAGCAATTAATATGGGTATAAGAGATGCTGTAGAATTTGGACCTTTCCTAATAGTCAATGGTAAGAGTGCTTTTATAAATGGTAATGGAGGTTATGGTATTCATCCAAGATCCGCTATTGCACAAAGAAAAGATGGTATCGTATTATTTCTAGTAATAGATGGAAGAAGTCTAAAAAGTAAAGGCGCTGATATGAATGACTTAGTAGATATCTTACTTAGATATCATGCTTATAATGCATCAAACTTAGATGGTGGTAATTCAAGTGCCCTAGTAATAGATAACAAAATAATAAACCATCCAATTAACTGGGATAACTTAGAACAAACAAGACCAATAGGATGTGGATTTGTAGTAATAGAATAATAAAAAAATACAATCAAGCATAATATTTAAGTATTATGCTTGATTTACTTATCGTTAACTAATTTGCCAAATAAAAAAATAAATGGTATAATTAATCAAGAAGGAGGAAATAAAAAATGAAAGGAATAGTATTAGCGGGAGGTTCTGGAACTAGATTATATCCAATAACTAAGGAAATTAGTAAGCAAATGTTGCCGATATACGATAAACCAATGATATATTATCCGTTGTCAGTATTAATGCTTGCTGGAATTAGAGATATACTTATAATATCTACACCCCAGGATACTCCAAAATTCGAAAGAATGTTAGGAGATGGCAGTAATTATGGCATTAAGTTAAGCTATAAAGTTCAAGAAGAACCTAAAGGGCTTGCCCAAGCATTTACCATAGGAGAAGAATTTATTGGTAAAGAAAATGTAGCAATGATTTTAGGAGATAATATATTTTATGGAAATGGATTACAAGATAAATTACATAGTGCTATAAAAAATACCGAAAAAGGTTTAGCATCAGTTTTTGGATATAATGTTCCAGATCCTGAAAGATTTGGCGTTGTTGAATTTGATAATGCTGGTAGAGTAGTTTCAATAGAAGAAAAACCTGAACATCCAAAATCAAATTACGCTGCAACTGGCTTATATTTTTATGATAATAGAGTAATTGATTATGCAAAAAATCTAAAGCCATCAGCAAGAGGTGAATTAGAAATAACAGATATTAATAAAATATATCTAGCAAACAAAGAATTATCAGTTGAGGTACTAGGAAGAGGTTATTCTTGGCTTGATACAGGAACATTTGATAGTTTAAATGAAGCATCTGATTTCGTTAGAAGTGTTCAGAAAAATGGACAGATGATAGCATGCTTAGAAGAAATTGCATATTTAAATGGTTGGGTAGAAGCAGAAACCATAAGAAAAATAGGTGAAGGCATGAGTAAAAATTCATATGGAAAATATCTTATTGAACTTTCTAAAACTGATTTAAATAAAGATCCAGTTAGAGTTTTATCAAGGAGGAACAATTAATGAAAATGCTAAAAACAGCCTTAGAAGACTGTTATATAATTGAACCAGATAGATTTGGTGATGATAGAGGGTATTTTTCCCCATACTTTATTCAATCAAATTTTGATAAATTGGGTTTTGAAGGAGTAGTTCAAGCAAATCGTAGTAAAAGTGCTAAAGGTGTAGTTAGAGGCTTACATTTTCAAAAGGATCCTAAATGTCAAGCAAAACTAGTTGAAGTAATTAAGGGGGCTGCTATAGATGTAGTAGTAGATATCAGGGAAGATTCTCCAACATATGGAAAATGGTTAAAAGTGTTGTTAGATGAAAACAATAATAGACAATTATATGTTCCTAGAGGATTTGCCCATGGTTTTGTCAGCTTGAAAGATAATACTGTTTTTCAATATTTAATTGATAATGATTATGCCCCAGAATTAGAAGATGGAATCCTTTGGAACGATCCAGAGGTAGGTATTGATTGGGATAGTATATTTAAAGAGTATAATATAAATAAGCCAATTTTATCAGAAAAAGATATAAAAAGAGAATCATTATCAAAGTGTAAAGCACGTTTTAGGAGAAACAAATAATGAAATATTTAATCACAGGCGGAACCGGTCAATTAGGTCACGATATTGTAAAAGAATTAATAAGTAGAGGAGAACTTAATTACCTTGCTCCAACTACTAAAGAGATGAATATTACTAATAAAGATGAAGTAGAAAAAGTGATTCTTGGCTACAAGCCAGATATTATATTTCATTGTGCTGCCTATACTGCTGTAGATAAAGCAGAAGAAGATAGAGAAAACTGCTATAATGTAAATGTTAACGGAACAAAAAATATAGTAGAAGTAGCAAAAAGAATAAACGCTAAGGTAGTATATATAAGTACTGACTATGTATTTGATGGTACTAAAAAAACAGAGTATGAAACAGAAGATATTACGAATCCAATTAATTACTATGGTTATACCAAACTATTAGGAGAAAAAGAAGTACAACAATTAAATGACTATTTAATTGTTAGAATATCATGGGTTTTTGGGGAAAATGGAAAAAACTTTGTTAAAACAATGCTTAATTTAGCAGAAACAAAAACAGAATTATCTATTGTTTCAGATCAAATAGGAAGTCCTACATATACAAAAGATTTATCTAAATTACTTTTAGATATGATAGAAAATAATAAAAAAGGCTTATTCTTTGCAACAAATGAAGATTTTTGTTCATGGTATGAATTTGCTGAATACATCTTTAAAATAAACAATATAAATATAAAATTAAATAAAGTATTAACAAAAGATTATAAAACTTTAGCAAAAAGACCACTTAACTCTAAATTAAGTAAAAACAAATTAGATGAAGAAGGATTGACAAGACTACCTAGTTGGCAAGATGCAACTAGTAGATTTTGCAAAGTATTAAAGAAGGAGAAATAAAATGAAATATTTAATTACCGGTGGTGCAGGATTTATTGGAAGCAATTTTATGCACTACATGACTGAAACTTATCCTGAAGATATGTTTGTTTGCATAGATGCACTTACATATGCAGGAAATTACAACAATATTAAAGAACTAGAAGGAAGAAATAATTTTAAATTTGTACATGGTGATATTACTAATAGGGAACTTATTGATAACCTATTTAATGAAGAACATTTTGATTATGTAATCAATTTTGCTGCTGAAAGTCATGTTGATAACTCAATAAAGAATCCTGGTATATTTTTAACAACTAATATATTAGGAACTCAAGTACTTATGGATGCTTGTAGAAAATATGGTATTAAAAGATATCATCAAGTTTCAACAGATGAAGTATATGGTGACTTACCATTAGATAGACCAGATTTATTATTTAGTGAAAGTAATCCGATCAAAACATCTAGTCCATATTCAGCATCAAAAGCATCAGCAGACTTATTAGTTCTTGCTTATGCTAGAACATTTGGACTTCCAGTAACAATATCAAGATGTTCTAATAATTATGGTCCTTATCAATTTCCAGAAAAATTAATTCCTGTTGTAATAAGTAAAGCTTTAAATAATGAACCTATCCCAGTATATGGTAAAGGAGAAAATGTAAGAGATTGGATTCATGTACATGACCATAATGTTGGAGTAGATTTAATCGTTAAACATGGTAGAAATGGTGAAGTATACAATCTAGGTGGTCATTCAGAAAGAACAAATTTAGAAGTTGTTAAAACAATATTAAAACAATTAGGAAAGTCAGAGAATTTGATAACATTTGTTACTGATAGACCAGGCCACGATTTAAGATATGCAATAGATTCTACAAAATCAGAAAAAGAATTAGGTTGGAATAGAACTTATACTTTTGAAGAAGGAATTAAAGAAACAGTAGATTGGTATGTTAATAATCAAGAATGGATTGATAATATAAAATCAGGTGAATATAAAAAATCTTATAAAAAAACAAGATAATATAAATAATAAAAAGTAGATACAACAATCTACTTTTTATTATAGTATTTTAAGACTAGATGGTTTCCTTTTGAAATCAATGATTTTGATTTTTGAGAATTAAGTTTTAAAAGAAATAAATGAAATTAAAAAATTTTATTGTAAATAAAAAATATAAGTTTTATAATTCTTTAAAATGCTTTTTGTTAATGCTTAAAAAGTACATTTAATATTGACAATTAATAATTAAAAATGCTATACTCTAATTAGATATGATAGGTGAGGTTATGGGAAAAAGAAAGTTTTATTAACTAATTTTAATATTTTAAATTATAGTGGGTCAGAAATAGATACAGTAACTATTGCTAACCATTTTGTTAAACTTGGTTATGACGTTGATATATTTACATTAGAATATGGTTTGCCATTAAGTGACATAGTAAATAAAAAAGTTAGAGTAATTATCCCAAATGAAATCAAAAAATTACAAGATAAATATGATTTAATATGGGCACATCACTATCCTTTGCTAGATTATTTAATATTTCAATTAAAAATTAAAGCAAAACACATCATTTACATTTCTTTATCAAGTTTTGAGCCACTAGAAACATTACCATTTTATTATATGGATTTAAGTATAATAGGAGCATTAAGTGAAGAGGCAATAGAAGTATTAAAATGTCAAATGCCAAGGCAAAGAGATATCTTAGTTTTTCCAAATTATGCCACCAAAAATTATTTTGATTACAAGATAAAAAAGGTACAAAAAATAAAAAAAGTATGTATAATATCAAATCACGTACCAGAAGAATTGTATGATTTTAAAAAAATTGCAGAATCAAATAGCATAGTTGTAGATATTTATGGAATTGGAAATATAGTTAAATATGTTGATGATAAGTTGTTGTCTGATTACGATGTAATTATATCAATAGGAAAAACCATTTATTACTCACTTGCTATGGGAAAATTATCATATTGCTATGATAGATTTGGCGGATATGGCTTTGTTACAAAAGAAAATATTGATAAATGTTTCAAAAAAAACTTTTCTGGAAGAGATTTTGGAAAGAAAATGAATGGAGAAGAAATCTATAAAGACATAATTAGTAATTATAAAAATGCAAATAAAGAACTAAAAAAAGTAAAGGAATTTGCTGGAGAAAAATTTGATTTTGAGAAAAATATTAGGGACGTTCTTAAATTGTTAAACAATAATAATATTGTAAATTGTGATGACATAATAGAAAAATTTCCAATGTTAATAACAAAATCAAAATTATATGTAGAATCAATGAATTGTAAAAACAATATTATAAGAAATAATCGAGAAGAATTTTATAGAGAATATGAAAATATGAAAATTAAAATGATAAAAGCAAATAAAAGAATACAAGAAACAAGCAAAGAAATTGAAAGTATATATAGTAGTACGAGTTGGAAAGTTTCTTATCCAATAAGATTAATAAAAAATGTGATTTATAAATCCTTACGAAAGTTAAAAAATAATTACTATAAATGCAGTTTCATTTACGAAAAAAAACAAAATAAGGTTGCAGACAATTAAGTACTATGTTATACTATTATTGGTATTAAATGCCTAGTGTCAAAAGAAATGGGTGAAAATTATGAAAGAAGACAATGTCGCTATAAGTATAAAAAATATGAGCAAAGATTTTATTATATATGGCGATAAAGCTAATACATTAAAAGAAAGAATAATTAGATTTAACAAAAATAATAAAGAAATAAGAAATGTTCTAAGAAATATTAATGTTAATATTAAAAAAGGGGAAAGTGTTGCGTTGATTGGTGTTAACGGTTCAGGAAAAAGTACTTTGTTAAAATTGATTACTAGAATAATATATCCAACAAAAGGCACAATAAAAGTAAATGGTAAAGTATCATCATTACTAGAATTAGGCGCTGGGTTCCACCCTGATTTTTCTGGTCGTGAAAATATATATTTTAATGCATCAATATTTGGATTAACAAAAAAGGAAATTGATGATAGATTAGATAGTATAATAGAATTTTCTGAGCTAGAAGAGTTTATTGATACTCCAATTAGGACATACTCATCAGGTATGTATATGAGACTTGCTTTTTCTGTTGCTATAAATGTGGACGCTGATATAATATTAATTGATGAAATATTAGCGGTAGGAGATCAACACTTTCAAGAAAAATGTATGGATAAAATGTTAGAACTTAAAAAAAGTGGGAAGACAATAGTTTTTGTATCACATTCAGCAGGAGCAGTAAAATTCTTATGTGACAGAGCAATTTGGCTTAAAGATGGAGTGATAGAGATGGATGGCAAGACAGAAGATGTATTAAAAGAATATGAGAAAGTATGTGGTTAATTATGCAAATATTTAAAGAATTATATAACTATAGAGAGTTTTTAAAGACATCCATAAAAAAGGAATTTAGAGGAAAATATAAAAAGTCATTTTTAGGAGTATTATGGAGCTTTTTGAATCCGCTATTCCAATTATTAATTTATGCAATAGTTTTTCCATTTATATTAAGAAATAATGTTGACAATTATACGATATTTTTGATTGTAGCATTAATGCCATGGAACTTCTTTAATATGACGATTCTACAAAGTGCTGCATCAATAGTGGCAAATGGAGGAATTATTAAAAAAGTATATTTTCCTAGAGAAATATTACCAATTAGTACTGCTACTAGTAATTTACTTAACTTTTTAATTACTGGCATAATAGTATTTGCAGCATTATTAATTAGCGGTATAGGAATAGGAACATCAGTGCTAGTACTACCATTAATTATAATTATACAATATATTCTTCAATTAGGACTTGCATTTATATTCTCTTCTATAACAGTTTATGTAAGAGATGTAGAATACTTACTTAATGTATTTATGATGCTTATGTTTTATTTGTGTCCTATAGTATATTCAGCTGATATGATACCCGCTAGATTTCTACCAATATTTAAATTAAATCCTATGTTTCATATTATAAGTTATTATAGAACTATATTATATGATAAACAAATACCTAATATGTCACATGTATTTATATTACTTATAGCATGCTTGTCAATATTAATATTAGGATATTTAATATTTCAAAAATGTAAAAAGAGATTTGCGGAGGAGTTGTAGAAATGAAAAAGTGCGATGTAATAATACCAGTATATAATGCTTATGATGCTGTGAATGAGTGCATAAAAACAGTTATAAATAATACTGATTTAAAAGAAAATAGATTAATTTTGATAGATGATAAAAGTACAGACGAAAGAATTATTCCACTTCTTAATAACTTTAAGAAAGATAATAAAGACAAAGATATAGTTATTTTAGTAAATGAAAAAAATTTAGGATTTGTTGGAACGGTAAATAAGGGAATGAAATATTCTGATAACGATGTTTTATTACTAAATAGCGATACTGAAGTTCCAAAAAATTGGCTTAAAAACATGAAAAAATGTGCTTATAGTGGTGAAAAAATTGCTACAGTAACAGCATTATCAAACAATGCTACCTTAGCTTCAGTTCCAAAAGGGTTAGAAAGAAATGAAATCCCTAAAAATATAAATTTTGAAGAATATGCAAGTATAGTAGAAAAATGTTCATATTGCGACTATCCGGAATTGCCAACAGCTCATGGGTTTTGTATGTATATCAGAAGAGAAGTTTTGAATATAGTTGGTTATTTTGATGAAGAAACCTTTGGGAAAGGTTATGGTGAAGAAAATGATTTTTCATTTAGATGTTTAAATTATGGATATAGAAATCTTTTATGTGATAATGTAATAGTGTATCATAAAGAGAGTCAATCATTTAATGAAAAAAGAGAAAAACTATGTCAAGAACATGAAAAAATATTAAACCAAAGATACCCAATATATGAATCAAAATTAAAAGAATGGTGTCAAAAATTTCCAATAAAATATATAGGAAATAATATATTATATTCAACTAATTTATCAAGTAAAAAGAATATTTTAATTTTAATTCATGATTGGGAAACCTCAACGGGAGGAACAACCTTGCATGTTAAAGACATATTAAATGGATTGAGAAAAGACTTTAATTTTCATATTTTATCATACAAAGATGGTATTTATAAACTATATTCATATTTTGATGATAATGAGTCTGTTATTGAATTAAAGAGTATAAGAAAGTTAAGTGTTTTGCCAAGATATAATAATGAATATAAAGAGATGCTTTCTAATTTAGTAGAGGCACTTGGAATTACAAATATTCATATACATCATATGATTAATCATTATTTTGATGTCGTTGACATAATAAAAGAATATAAAATATCTGCATCTATTACGTTACATGATTTTTATTGTATATGTCCTACAATAAATATGTTATATGAGGGGACAACTTTTTGTGAATCATTAGAAAGTAAAAATTGTCAAAACTGTTTAGCATTGACTATGAAAATAAATAATAATATTTTAGATGATTGGCATAATGATTGGAATAGATTATTTTCTTGTATGCAAAATATTATAACTCCATCAGAAGATACAAAAAAGAGAATTAATAAAGTATATCCAAAAATTAATATTAGAGTTATAGAACATGGAATTGATATTAAAAAGATAAATAATGATATCAAATTAGACTCTAACAATTTTAATGTTGCTTATGTTGGAGTTTTAAGTAATCATAAAGGATTGAAAACATTTGAAAAAATAATTAAAGAAACAAAAAATAGTAATATTAAATATCATTTGTTTGGAATAAGTGAAGATAAAAAATTAAATAAAAATAGTAAAAATTATATATATCATGGAAAATATAACAGAAATAATATTGCCAATTTATTAAAAGAAAATAATATAAATTTAGTATGCTTTTTTCAAATTTGGCCAGAAACATATTCTTATACTGTAAGTGAAGTGGTTTCAGCAGGAGTTCCTATATTAACATATGACATAGGCGCTGGAGCAGATAGAATAAAAAAATATAATTTTGGTTGGGTTCTAGATTTAAAAAATAATGCCACAGATATCATAAAAAAAATAAATGATATTAAAAATAATCCTATCGAATATAATGAAAAAATTAAATCAATAAGGAAATATAAAGTTAAAAATTTAGAAGATATGAATATTGAATATAAAGAAATATATTCAAGTAGTAAAGAGTGTAAAGAATATTCTTATAGTAAGTTTAAACAAATTTTAAAAGAGGAAAGTGTTTGTAATAATAGTACTTCTAATGAACAATTAGAGGCAATACTAAATTCTACAAAATGGAAATTAATAAATAAAATTAGTTTTTCTCCAAAAACTACAAATCTTATAAGAAAAATACTTAGAAGAGCTAGAAGGATGTGATATTATGAAATTTGCAGGAGTAGTTGTTTTATTTAATCCAGATAATAGCATAAAAAATAATATAAATACATATATAAACTATATAGATAAATTATATGTAGTAGATAATTCTACTGGTATAGATAATTCGGAAATGTTTTCATTTAATAAAAAAATAGAGTATATTGCCAATAATGAAAATCTAGGGATAGCAAAGGCTTTAAATATAGGCGCAAAAAAGGCAATAGAAGCAGGTTATGATTGGCTGTTAACGATGGACCAAGATAGTAATTTTGCTAATGGAGCACTAAAGAAAATGGAAGATTTTATCATAGAGTTAAAGGAAGAAAAAGTAATATCAAAGATATTGGAGGTTGATTATAAGAAAGTTGCTTTAATTGCTCCAGCATACAAATTAGAACCAACATTTGAAAGTACTCTAGGGATTAATTTTCCATTAATGGTAATGACATCTGGTAATTTAATCAATCTTGAAATATATAAAAAAATAAAAGGTTTTAAGGATTGGCTGTTTATTGATTGTGTTGATTTTGATTATTGCCTTAATTTAAAAAAAAATGGTTATGAGATTATTCAATTAAATAACGCTGTGTTAAATCATCATTTAGGTAACAATAAAACATATAGGTTTTTATGGATGAAAAAATCTAGTTCTAATCATTCTGCTATTAGAAGGTATTATATGGTAAGAAATAGACATTATATTTATGATATGTATCATAACGATTTTCCGTATTATTGCAATTTAGAAATAGGAAGGACTAAAAGAGAAGCGATTAAGGTATTACTATTTGAAAAAGGTAAAATTAAAAAAATTAGGTATATGATAAGAGGTTATAAGGATTATAAAAATGGAAAGAAAAATAAATATGAAAAGTAAAAAAATTGTCAAAATAGGATTATTTGGAATAATTATTATATTTTTACTTTTATTTGGTATTAATTATAATACATATAAGAAAATAAATATTAAAGAACTATTTAATATTATGTTATTTGATAATAACAATTATTCTTCAGAAATCATTGATAGTGATACGATTAAGAATACGGAGATAATTAATATAGGTGAGGAAAATTCGATTGGCATTTCTGTAAATAATTATCATCTAGATTTGGAAAATAAAAAATATAATTATATTTCAACAATATCAGTTGAAGTGAATGAAAAATCAAAAAATGATAACTTTTTAATTATGGTATATTATAATAACGATAATATATCAAAGTATAGTAGTGATGATTTTATTTTTTCTGATAATGATGAAAAAGTTTATGTAATAAACAAGTCTAATATAAATAAAATTACAATAAGTAGTTCTACTGAAGAATTTGATAATGAAGAAAAAACAGGAAAAACTATTGATATTGAGCAAATAAAAATCAATTCAAAGGATGATATTAATGATATTAAAACAATAATATCAATTAAATCGGTTATTTTATTTTTGACAATAATTCTTTTAATTATAGTTTATTATATATTAATAAAGTTTAAGGGAAAAGATAAGGTGCCAAATAATAAGTTACCTAATATATTTTTTATAATGTCTAGTATAATTGGCACTATATTTTCTATTCTATTTCCATTATATCAAATTCCTGATGAATTAACTCATATAAATATGATGTATTCGGAAATGAATATGAAAGTGGATTTTTATGGTGAAACTAATGGGTTCGGAGATACTGCTAGAATTATGCATAATTATAATGAAAAAGTAGATGTAGATGAATATTTTGATTTTAATGATAAATTATCAATTAAAGAAAATTATAATTTTCCTAGTATTTCTTTAGTAAGACATTTTCCCCAAATGATTGGTATGTTTATTGGTGAAATATTTAAATTACCAATAATTATTAGTATTACATTAGCAGAATTTTTAGCAGTATTATTTTATTCTTTTGTATGTAGCAGAGCTTTAAAAAAGATTCCAATAAAAAAAGAATTAATGATGGCAATAATGTTACTTCCAATATGTTTACAGCAAATGGGTTCATTTTCATATGATGCTGTATTATTACCAATATGTTTCTATTTTATTTCATACATATTTTATTTGAAATTTGATAAAAAAGAAATCACATTAAAAGATTGTATTATTTTGCTTATATTATTAATTATAATTGCTTTAATAAAAATACCATATATTTTATTAGGACTATTAGTATTTTTATTACCAATTAAAAAATTTAATATTGACTTTCATATTTTTAAGATAGATTATAAACTTATTAAAAATAATTATAAGAAAATAATTTTAATATTAATACCAATAATAATTTTATGTATTATTTTAGTTGTAAAGATATTATGCAAGATAAATTATGGTAGAGTATTAATAGCGGCTATTTTAGAACCCAAAGCATCTATAAAGATAATATTAAATACAATTTATACATATAAGTTTGGCTATCTTAAGGAATTAACTGGAAAATTTGGATGGTTTGATACTTCAACATCAAATATATATACTATTTTTATAATAATATGCATATTTATTATATGCTTTATAAACTTTAAAAGAGATAAGGATAAAAAGCAAGAAGTATGTAAAAATCCTTTTACTAAAAAAGAAACAATATTTATGTATATATTAGGTATAATAATGATATTATTAATTGTATTATCAATGTTTTCTTGGACAGCTTATGTAACAGGATATACTATAGATAATTATAGTATAAGTGAATTAAGAAATTTATTTAAAACATTTAATATTATTGGAGGAGTACAGGGAAGATATTTTCTACCGATAATACCTATACTATTAATTCCAATATATAGTAATAAAGTAACAAAATACTTATCTAAATTTAACATTTCGTTGTTCTTAATTATATATTATTTAATTGTATTTGTTTATATGATAATAGTCGTATTATTTAGATATTGGATATAATCAATTAGAAATAGATAAAATAAAGCAATTTCTATTTATTGTGGTTAAAATAGAAATTGCTTTTAATATTCATTAAAACTTTATTATCCATATATAATATCAATAATTTATGTTATTTTTAATGTTTTACGACAATTTTATATCAAAATGATGACTTTTCATTATAAATTTGGTACAATAGTAATGTAATTAAGTCAAGGAGTAAGAATATGAGTAAAAAAGACAAAAAAATATTATTAGTTATCCCTGCTTATAATGAGGAAGAAAGTATTTTAAAAGTTGTTAACAAAATATATGATTACAACAAAGAAAATAATACAAATTACAGTGTAGTAGTAATTAATGATGGTTCTAAGGATAAAACCGAAGAAATATTATGCGAAAACAAGATCAATCATATTAAATTAATTAACAACTTAGGTATAGGGGGAGCAGTACAAACCGGCTATAAATATGCAAGAGAAAATGATTATGATGTAGCGGTACAATTTGATGGTGATGGACAGCACGATATAAGATATGTAAGAGATATTATTAAACCAATAATAGATAATGATGCAAACATGGTTATTGGCTCAAGATTCATCGATAAAAGTACAAGCAAGTTTAAGTCTAGTAAAGCAAGGCAAATAGGAATTAAAATGATTTCATTTTTTATAAAGCTAGTTACATCAAAGAAAATATATGATACCACTAGTGGATTTAGAGCAGTTGATAAAGAGTTAATTAAAAAATTCTCAAACAGTTATCCAGTGGAATATCCTGAACCAGTGTCGACAACCGAAATACTAAAAAAGGGATATAAAGTAGAAGAAGTTGCAGTTAGCATGAATGAAAGAGAAACTGGAATATCAAGTATAAGAATGTGGAAAAATTGTTATTATATGATAAATGTGATACTTTATATTTTGGTAATAGGAATAAGGAGGTATAAAAAATGAGTTTAGCATTAAAAATTGTATCAATTTCATTTTTACTAGTATTAATTTTTTTAATACTTCATTTACTAAAAAAAGATAAAATAACAATAAAGTATTCAATAGTTTGGTTAATACCTTGTATAGTTCTTTTAGTATTTACGATAATACCAGGATTTCTAACATGGACAACGAGAGCACTTGGTTTTCAAACTGCTTCAAACATGGTATTTGCTTTGCTGATAGCATTATTAATCATGATAAGTATAGTGTTAACCGTAATTGTTTCCACTCAAAAAAACCAAATGAGGACCTTAATTCAAGAAGTGAGTATATTGAAAGAAAAAAATAGTGATCAAAATGAATAAAGCAAACATTAAAAAGAATATTATTTGGAATATAGTTGGAACAACATTAAATGCATTCAACTCTCTATTTTTTTTGATTATCGCAACACGAATTAATGGTGTAAATGATGCAGGTATTTTTACTTTTGCTTTTTCAACGGCAACGCTATTCAATATTATTGGTGTATATTCTGGAAGAGTATACCAAGTAACCGATCAAACAGATGCAACTGATAAAGATTTTATTATAAGTAAAATTTTAACCTGTTCAATAATGCTCCTAGTTTCTATTTTGTTTGTTGTAATTAATAGTTACAATATATATAAGAGTTTAATCATTTTATTACTTTGCTTTTTAAAAATGTTGGAGGCATTTTTTGAAACTATTTATGCCATTTATCAAAAAAAAGAGCATTTGTATAACGTTGGAATTTCCCTTACCTTAAAAAGTGTACTTAATTTAATTTCATTTTATATTCTAGACAAATTGACTGGAAATCTTGTCTTTTCTATCATTATGATGATTATAATGTATACCATTATCTCAATAATTTATGATCTACCAATATTAAAAAAAACTATAAGTCAAAACATTAACTGGCAAAAGGATAGAGTTTACTTGATTTTGAAAAGTGGTTTCAGTGCATTCATTATTTCTTTCTTAACACTTTATTTAATTAATTCATCTAAATATATTATAGACTATTTGCTTTTAGAAAAATATCAAACCATATTTGGAATATTATTAATGCCAGCAACGGTGGTTTTATTATTTACTCAATTTCTAATCAATCCTTTTTTAACAACAATCACTAACTGCATTCAAAATAATGACTATAAAGCATTAAAAAGAATAATATTAAAATTTTTAGGAGTAATAACTATTTTTGGTGGGTTCATTATTTTAATGGCATATTTTTTTGGCATTCCTATTTTAGAATTAATTTACGAAATTCAGTTGTCAAGTTATAAAATTGGATTTATTGTAATATTAGTTGGGGCGGTTTTATATGGAATGTCTTCTATATTATCAAACATTTTGATAGCGATGCGCCATTTAAATGCGCAATTAATTGTTTATATAGCCGTTTCGGTTATCATTACAATTATAGAATATTTTTTAATAAAGAAATATGGCGTAATAGGAGCATGTTATTCCTATTTGATAATGACATTAATTATTTTTCTATTGTTTTTATTAATAACATTTATTTTTATTAGAAGGGACGGTGAATTTAATGGTAAAAGTTAGTGTAATAATTCCAGTATACAATGGTGAAAAATTTATCGAAAAATGTATAAATAGTATTCTAAATGGTACTTACCAGAATTTTGAATTAATAGTAATTAATGATGGCTCTAAAGACAATTCCTTGAAAGTACTGAAAAAGTTTGATAAAAATAAAAAGATTAGAATTTATAGTCAGAAAAATCATGGCGCATCATATACTAGAAATATCGGATTAAAAAAAGCAATTGGAAAATATGTAACGTTTATAGATTGTGATGACTACGTAGAGCCTGATTATTTAGAACAGTATATACACGCCTTTAAAAAAAATACAAATATAGTTTTAGGTGGATATACAAAAATAATAAAAAATAAAAGGAAAACTACAAAGCCAAGCTTTTGTCCTTGGGACGTTTACCGCTTTTCAGCAACTTGTGGTAAAATGTATGAAAAAGAATTTCTAGAAAAAAACATGATTAAATATGGAAACGCAGAGTTTTTGGAAGATGTAATATTAAATCTAAATTGTTTGTTTAAAAATGCAAATTATGAATTTATAAATTATGCTGGATATAATTATGTTTATAATGCTGATTCAATTTCCAATAATTATGGTAGAAAACCAGAACAAATAATTAATATTTTTGAAACAATAAAATATATAGATTGCTTGGCTCACGAAACTGGGTACAATATTCTTTGTATTTGATAAACTACTATGTTAATACTTACCTTTTCATGGTATTTATTTGCTGCAGAAAAGCAGACTATTTGTTTTTAAAAAAAATGTTAATGAATTCATGAATTGGTTAGATACAAATTATCCGGAATGGAAGAAAAAAGTGAATAAAATTAAAGGAGTAGAAATGTTTAACAAAATAGTAATATTCCTTTGGAAGGGAGCATATAATATTAAATTATCAAATTTATTATTATATTTATATTCAAAGATATGATAAAAGTTTCAATTATTATTCCAATTTATAATGCTGCAAGTACAATTGAAAAATGTGTTGATAGTATATTAAATCAAGATTACAATAACTATGAAGTGTTGCTCATTAATGATGGTTCTGTTGACAAATCTTTTGAGATAATTCAAAAATATAAAAAAAATAAAAAGGTAAAAATGCTAAATCAAACAAATCACGGAGTTGCTTATACAAGAAATAGAGGAATCAATGAATCAAAAGGAAAATACATAATGTTTATTGATAATGATGACTTTATTGATTATAATTATGTTAAATCCCATGTCGAAGTAGCAGAAAAAGAAGATGCTGATGTAGTAATAAGTGGTTATAGAAGAATAAATGCAGAAAACATGATAATGCATGAAGAAAAATTAAAAAACACCTACTGGAGTAGATATATAATAGTTGCTCCTTGGGCCAAAATATATAAAAAAGAATTTTTGGTGAAAAACAATATTGAATTTTTGAGTTACAACATAGGAGAAGATGTATATTTTAACTTGTCAGTCTATTCATATAACCCAAAAATTTCAATAATAGATTATGTAGGCTATAACTGGTTTTTTAATACAAAAAGTGTTTCAAATACAAGTCAAAGAGGACTAGATAAGAAAATTGATATTTTGTTTTTACTGAACAAGATTATTGAAAAATATAAATTTTTAGATGAGTACCTTTCTTATTATTTAATTAGATATTACATTTGGTATTTATTATTTTCTGGCAGAAAAGCAAAAAGAGAAGACTTTTTATTAGAATATAATAAAATAAAAGCATGGTATAACAAAAATAATATTTGCTTAAAAATAAAACCTTGGTCCAAGAAACTTGCTGGTGAATCTTTTAAAAATAGATTGATAGTCTTTTTATTTATAAATTTAGAAAAGTTGCATCTTGTTAAGATATTTTCTGCTTTATATTGCAAAGATAAGAAATAGAGGAGGTATTACATTGAAAAAAAATGATGTTCATACATTTGTTATATTAGCCTACAAAGAAAGTGCATATTTAGAAGAATGCATAAAATCAGTATTAAATCAAACTATAGAAAGTAAAGTAGTAATAGCAACTACTACAGATAACAAATATATTAGAAAGATAGCAAAAAAATACAATTTAGAAGTTATAGTGGGAAAGCATACAACGATTGGTGGAGATTTTGATTTTGCCAAAAATACTGCAACTACTGCATTAGTAACTATTGCACATCAAGATGACATATATGATAATACATATGTAGAAAATATAATAAAAGCATATAATAAATATGAAAATGTTTCCATAATATTTACAGATTATTATGAAATAAGAGAAAATAAGAAAGTATATACAAATACCAATCTTAAAATAAAAAGAATATTGTTAACACCACTTAGAATAAAATCTCTAGGCAAATTTAAATTCTTTAAAAGATTAACTTTATCATTTGGTGATCCAATATGCTGCCCTGCAGTAACATTTGTAACTGATAATTGTCCTAAAGAAGTATTTACATCGGATTTTAAAAGTGACTGTGATTGGTATGCCTGGGAAAAATTATCCAAAATAAAAAAAAGTTTTATCTTTATTCCAAAAAAGCTAATGGGTCACAGAATAGATGAGACAACTACTACCACTGATATTATCAATAGTGGAATCAGAACAAAAGAAGATTTAGAAATGTTAAAAAAATTTTGGCCTACAAAAATAGCACATCTAATTAATAAGTTATATAAAAAGGCTGAATCTAGTAATAGCTTTTAATATATTAAAGTAAAAAAATCTATAAGTAAAAAATAACACATAAAAAACTATGATACATATAGTTTTTTTTTTTATTATATAGTATAATAAATATAAGAAAGAAGTGAATTTATGAAACATATTTTTATAATTGGATCAAGAGGATATAGTGCTAAATATGGAGGATGGGAAACATTTGTAACAAAATTAGTAGATAATTATAATGATGAAAATACAACATTTCATATAAGTGGATTATCAGATGAAAAAGATAAATTAGAAAATAAAATAAAAGATAATATAATAACAGATTCATTTTACATTAAACAAAATGGTGGATTGAAAATGTTATTGTGCACTATAAAAGCATTTAAGCATTACTTAAAGCATATTAAAAGTAATAACGTTAAAAATGCTTACATTTATGTATTGGGATTAAAATTGGGGCCATTATTAAAATTGTATAAAAGTAAAATAAATAAATTAGGAATTACAATTTTAGTTAATCCAGATGGATTAGAGCATGAAAGAAGTAAATGGAGTTATCCAGTTAAAAAATTCTTTTTACTAAGTGAAAAATGGATGCTATTTAATTGTAACATTATTGTATGTGATGCAAAAGGAATTAAAAAATACATTGATTCAAAATATCCATCATTAAGAAAAAAAACAATATATATAGCATATGGAACAAGCAAGGCTGATTTAAGTAGAGTAAATGAAAAAGAAGTATTAGAAGAATATAACTTAAAAAAAGATAACTATTTGTTAATGGTAGGAAGATTTGTTCCAGAAAATAATTATGAATTAGTAATCAACGAATTTATGAAATCAAATATTAATAAGAAATTAGTAATAATATCAAATTTATCATCTTCCAATTATTATAAGGAAGTAACTATGAAGACAAATTGTCAAAATGATGATAGAATACAGTTCATAAATGGGGTATATGATGAAAAAAAATTAAGTACAATAAGAAAAAATGCTTTTGCTTATATTCATGGTCATTCAGTTGGTGGAACAAATCCAAGCCTACTAGAGGCACTTAGTCTAACTAATCTTAATATACTATATGATGTTAATTTCAATAAAGACGTTGGAAAAGATAGCTGCATATATTTTAAAAATGAAGGTAGTCTAACAAAAATATTAGATAATATTAAAGATTATGATAGAAAAGAATTAGGAAAAGAAGCCAAAAAGATAATCGAAGAAAACTTTACATGGAATATAATTGTAAATAAATATAAACATATATTTAGAAAGTAGGTTAATATGAAAAAACTTTTTTCAAAAATAGAAAAATTTATAAGATTAGTAAAAAAATCAATATATTTTGCATGGCATAGACATCACTTTTTAATACCACCAAGTGCTATGAAGAAATATATAAAATCATTTATAGTGGTATTAAAGAGAGGAAATAATGTTTCAAATTTATACACAAATCAAAAGGCATATCTAAAATGGATTGATGATAATAAAGAAGAAGTGACTTATAAAAAATTTAAATATAATCCATTAATGTCATTTGTAGTACCAGTATATAATGCACCAAAAAAATTACTTAGTGAATGTATTGATTCATTATTAGCACAAAGCTATGATAATTTTGAAATATGTATTGCTGATGATCATTCAACAAGTGATGAAACAATAGAAACATTAAAAGAGTATGAAAAAAACAAAAAAATAAAAGTCATCTATAGAAAAGAAAACGGTATGATCTCCAAATCGAGCAATGATGCTATAAAAATCGCTAAAGGAGAATTTATTGTATTGGTGGATAATGATGATACTATAGAGAAAGATGCACTATATTATTTTGTTGAAGCATTAAATGGAGATAAAAATATTGATTTAATATATTCAGATGAAGATAAGCTTGATTATAATGGAAAAAGAATGGAACCTCATTTTAAACCAGATTGGTCTCCTGATACATTTATGTGTTTAAATTATATTTGTCATTTAACAGCAATAAGGAGAAGTATTGTAAACAAAATAGGTGGATTTCGTAGTGAATATGATGGAGCACAAGATTATGATTTATTCTTAAGAGTGACGGATATTACTAATAATATATATCATGTTCCCAGAATTCTATATCACTGGAGGCAAACAAAAACTTCAACAGCAGGATACTTAGGAAATAAATCATATGCTTATATAGCAGGAAAAAATGCCCTTGAGGATACTTTAAAAAGAAGACATATAAAAGGAAAGGTATATGATAATCCAAAAGTTAGTACATACCTTATAGAGTATGAAAATTCAAATCCAAAAGTATCAATAATAATCCCTATGAAAGACAAAGCAAAAATAACTAAGACATGTTTAGAATCATTATATCAAAAAATGACTTATCAAAACTTTGAAATAATTATGGTTGATAATGGAAGTGTAGAAAAAGAAACCAAAGAAATGCTTGAATATTATAGTAGTACATATAGTAATTTTAAAGTATTAAGAATAGATGGTGAGTTTAACTATTCCCATTTAAATAATGAGGCAGTAAAAAAATCAACAGGAGAATATATATTATTTTTAAATAATGATGTTGAAGTTATAAATCCTAAATTTTTAAGCGAAATGTTAGGCTATGCTGAACAAAAGCATGTCGGTTGTGTTGGAATAAAATTGTTATATTCAGATAAGAAAGTTCAACATGCAGGAGTAGTTCTAGGATACGGAGGAGTCGCAGGACATATATTTGTCCCATATGATTATAATGATGTTGGTCTATTTGGAAGATTGGCTATGCCTTATAATTATACAGCAGTAACAGCAGCATGCTTATTAATAAAAAAATCAAAGTTTAATGAGGTTGGAGGATTTGATGAAAAATTAAAAGTAGCACTAAACGATGTTGACCTTTGTTTAAAAGTTTTAGAAAAAGGATATTACAATGTTTGCCTTTCTAATATTGAAATGTATCACTATGAATCTAGAAGCAGAGGATATGAAGTGACAAAAGAAAAACAGGAAAGGTATAAAAGAGAAGAAACATACATGATAAGCAAATGGAACAAGGCACTCAATAATGATAAATACTTTAGTAAAAATAATTTCTAAGGAGACAAAAAATGCAAGAAAAAATTAATAAGACTAAAAAAAACACTAAGAGTAACAAGCATAATGCAGAAAAGAAATATAATAAAACTAAGAAAATAAAAAAAGGATTGCTAGCACTGGTGATAATAATAGTAGTTTTAATTGGAAGTGTTACTACAATATTCATATATAAGCAAAATAATAATAAAATTAATGAAGACAAAAAATATATTCTCTTAAAAAATATAAAAAATAGTTATAATAAGTTTGTGATAACAAATAAAAATAGCAAATTATATGACAAAAATGAAAATATCATAGGAGAAGTTACCAAAGGAACCTATTTAGTGTTAGATGATATACCTGATAATTATGATAAAGAATATTTTAAGTTAAAGTATTCAGATATGTATATAAAGTATACCGATATCGCCGAGAGCGAAGAGAAACAAGAGGATAATAGATATGATAACTATATTCCATTCAATAAAAGTATAATTACTAATAAAGATACTAAATTATACATAGATGACAATACATATTATACTATTGATAAACAAATAGAATTACCTATATTAATTAATGATACAGATAAATATTATGTTAGTTTTGATAATAAATTATTATATGTTAGAAAAGATAATAGTGAAGTTGTAGAAAAAAATAATAGTAACGAAGAAGTAGCAACATCACTAGCAGTTCTCAATTATCACTTTGTAATAAATAAAGAAGCAGGGGAAGATAAGTTATGTGAACCATCAAGTATTTGCCACACAGATACTCAATTTGAAAGTCATATAAAGTATATTAAAGACAATGGCTTTTATTCAATTACTATGAAAGAATTAGAAATGTTTATTGACGATAAAATAAATTTACCAAAAAAATCAGTATCAATAACAATAGATGATGGTTGGTTTGTTGCTAGAGCAAAGAATATTTTAAATAGTTATCAAGTTATGGGAACGTTATTTTTAATAGGATATCTTGCTCCAGTTAGTGACTATGCTTCACCATACCTTGAAGTTCATTCTCACACATGGAATTTACATAATGTAAGTAATTGTAAAGAAGGAAGAAGTGCTTTACTTTGTTACGATAAAAGTAAAATAGTAGAGGACTTAAAGAAAAGTAGAGAAAGTCTTAATAATTCAACATATTTCTGCTATCCATTTTATGAATATAATGACAATGCTATTAATGCATTAAAAGAAGCCGGGTTTACTATGGCCTTAACTGGTGGCAATAAAAGAGTGACTAGAAATATAAATAAATTTAAAGTTCCTAGATATGTAATTTATAACACAACAACTACTGATAGACTGGCTAAAATAATCACATAATTAAAGTTAACTAGGATGTAAATATAACAAATAAAATTGCCAAAAATACAATTATATTATATAATATAATTGTATTAGTTATTTAAGGAGTTGTATTAATTATGGAAATAAAAAACATATTATTAATGTTATTAGTAACATTTGCTTTTGTTGCACTATTTATACCAGTAGTAAAGAAAATAGCAGAATTTATTGGGGCGATGGATATACCGAATGAAAGAAAAATACACAAAGTGCCAATGCCAAGATTGGGTGGTCTTGGAATATATGCTGGTTTTTTACTAGGCTATATATTATTTGGAATACATTCAATAAAAATGAATGCAATACTAATTGGAAGCTTTATAATAATAATCACAGGTATTTTTGATGACATAAAACCAGTACCTGCTAAATGGAAATTACTTGCTCAAACAGTAGGAGCTTCTATAATTCCATTATATGGTGGAATATTATTGCAAGACATATCAGCATTTGGCTTATATATAAATTTTGGTATATTAGCATATCCAATAACTATAATATTTATTGTAGCTATAATTAATTGTATTAATTTAATTGATGGAATGGATGGTTTGGCAGCGGGAATATCAAGTATCTATTTCATGACAGTAGGAATAATAGCAATATTGTTAAATAACTCCTCTGGACTAGATATATTGCTTACATTCATAATGTTAGGAAGCACCTTAGGATTCTTAGTTCATAACTTTAATCCTGCTAAAATATTTATGGGTGATTCTGGTAGTATGTTCTTAGGCTATATAATCGCAGTAATAGCCTTATTAGGATTTAAAAATATAACATTAACATCATTTATAGTACCAATGTTATTACTTGCAATACCTATTATGGATACATTATTTGCAATATTAAGAAGATTAATAAATCATAAACCACTAGGAGAACCAGATAAAAATCATTTACACCATCAATTATTAAGATTAAGATTATCACAGAGAAAAACAGTATTAATAATATATTTAGTAGATATTTTATTTGCTATAGCATCTATACTATATGCCGTTGGTAATAAGATGTTAGGTACTAATAAATATGGTATTATAATATATATAATACTATTTGTACTTACATTACTATTAGTATTAAAAACAAATATAATTTGGAATCATGATAAGAAGAAGGAAGAAAAATAATCGTTACAGTTCAGTCAAGAAACAATAACTGTTGATAGATAAAAACTGCTATTTTATATAAATTTAACTGTTTTATATCTAAATTTTAAGAAGTCTATTGACTTCTTTTGTTTTTATGAGGAAATAGAAATGATAGGAGGAATACTTATGACAACAAATTATTCAAATTCGCTTTATAAAGATTATGAAAAGGTACGTAATAAATTAGATGTTGTCTTAAGTGAACTTACAGAAATTAGAAAAGAACATAAAAAAGAAAAACAAGACTTAACAAAAAAGATAGATGAATTAACTAAATTAGTTATAAGTCAACAAAAAATAATTGAAGAAAAGACAAAGAAATATTAAGATTAAAAAATAAAACAAAAGATAGGAAAATTCAGAAGTGAAGAAGGAGCAAATAATTATTTAGTTATAAAGAGTTGTATATTAACCTTTAAGAAACAAAAACTAGATGTTTTAAATTGTATAAAGCAATCATTTGAAAGTCAAACAATTTTAGTCAATTAATAAGTGAGCATAAACTCACTTATTTTCTAATACCTTGACTGAACTGTAACAAATAATCTTCCTTTTTCTTATGGAATTTATTGATTACAAATAAAAATTATGATATATTAATATTGATGATAAAACATAAAAGAAAAGAGTGATACTATGAATATAATAGATATAATAATTAAAAAAAAGAATAAAGAAGAACTTACTGAAGAAGAAATACAATATGTAGTAAATAGCTTTGTAAGTGGTGAAATAAAAGATTACCAAATGTCATCACTACTAATGGCTATAGTTATAAATGGAATGACTGATAATGAAGTAATCTTTTTAACAAAGTATATGATGTTATCAGGTAGTATATTAGATTTAAGTAATTTAAGTAATGTTGTAGATAAACATTCAACTGGTGGTGTAGGAGATAAAACAACTTTAATAATATCACCAATAGTAGCATCCTTAGACTGTAAAGTAGCTAAAATGAGTGGAAGAGGTTTAGGTTACACAGGAGGAACTATAGATAAACTAGAGAGTATACCTGGATTTAACGTTAATCTAACTAAAGAAGAATTTATAAAAGAAATAGAAGATATAGGAATGGCTATAACTAGTCAAACATCAGATATCGCTTTAGCGGATAAAAAGATATATGCTCTAAGAGATGTAACTGGTACAACTGAGAGTATACCATTAATTGCTTCATCGATAATGAGTAAAAAAATAGCATCAGGTTCAAAGAATTTAGTATTAGATATAAAAGTAGGAGAAGGAGCCTTAATAAAAAATATTGAAGATGCTAGACATTTAGCTAATTTAATGATCAAAATAGGAAAAGAAAATAATATGAAAGTAATATGCCTACTTACTAATATGAATATACCACTAGGAAACAACATAGGTAATTCATTAGAAGTACTAGAAGCTCTAAATACACTTTATTATGTTCCAAATAACAATTTAACTAATCTATGTATTGAATTAGCTAGCTACATGGTTGAATTAGGTTTAAATATTTCTTATGAAGAGTCAAAACAAAAAGTATTAGAAGTACTTAATAACAAAAAAGCTTATAACAAGTTACTAGAATTTGTAAAATATCAAAATGGTGATATAACAAAACTACCAAAAAGTAGCAATATATATGAAGTAAAAAGTGAAAAAGAAGGATATTTAACTAATCTTCACTCATTAGAAATAGCTAAGTTATCTAGTAATCTAGGATCAGGAAGAAAAACTAAAGAAGATAAAATAGATTATTCTGCTGGTATTATCATAAATAAAAATATAAATGATAAAATAAATATAGGTGATACTATCTTAACATTATACACTAATAAAGAATTACCACAAATAGATAAAGATAAATTATTTGTAGTAAGTAGTATGCCAAATAAAAATGTAAAATTAATCTATGAAGTTATTAAATAATATTTACAAAAAAGATAAATTATAGTATGATATTAAACGTGAAAGAAGGTATAAAATGGAAAATATGACTATGGATAAATTAGTTAATTATTGCAAACAATATGGATTTATATTTCAAGGAAGTGAAATATATGGAGGACTTGCTAATACCTGGGATTATGGTCCCCTAGGTAGTAGACTTAAAAATAATGTTAAGGATGCTTGGAGAAAAAGATTTATTCAAGAAAGAATTAATGCCTATGAAGTTGATGCTGATATTTTAATGCATCCTAGAGTTTGGGAAGCAAGCGGACATGTATCTAGTTTTTCAGATCCTTTAGTAGATTGTAAAGAATGTAAAACAAGACATAGAGCAGACAACCTTATTAATGATTTCTCAAATAGTAGTATTGGAGATGCAATGAGTAAGGAAGAAATGATGAATTATATAAGGGAAAATAAAGTCCCTTGTCCTAAATGTGGAAAAAGTAATTTTACTGATATTAGAGAATTTAATCTAATGTTTCAAACTTATCGTGGTGTTACAAACGATAATAAAAATGTTGTATATTTAAGACCAGAAAATGCCCAAGGAGAATATGTTAATTTTCTAAATGTTCAAAGAACTATGCGTAGTAAATTACCTTTTAGTATAGGGCAAATTGGTAAAGCATTTAGAAACGAAATAACTCCAGGTAACTTTACTTTCAGAACTATTGAATTTGAACAAATGGAATATCAAACTTTTTGTAAAAAAGGTAGTGATATGGAATTATATGAGTATTTTAAAAACTATGGTAAAAAGTTTTATATGGATTTAGGTATTCCAGAAGAAGATTTAAGATTTCACGATCATGAAAAATTAGCACACTATGCAAAGGCAGCATGCGATATTGAATATAAGTTTCCTTTTGGTTGGGGAGAAATAAATGGTACTCATAACAGAACTGATTTCGACTTAACTCGTCACCAAGAATATAGTGGAGTATCTCAAGAATATCTTGATCCTGAAACAAATGAAAAATTCATACCATATATTATTGAGTCTACTTATGGATTAGATAGAACTGTCCTTGCTATTTTATTTAATGCATATAGCACAGAAACACTAGAAAATGGTGAGAATAGAGAAGTATTAAAATTACATTCTTATTTAGCACCTTACAAAGTTTGCGTATTACCTTTAGCAAAAAAATATCATAAGGAAAAGGCACAAGAAATATATAAAAAATTAAGTAAAGAATTTATGACTACTTATGATGAATCAGGTAGTATTGGTAAAAGATATCGTAGACAAGATGCAATAGGTACACCATATTGTATAACAATTGATGAAGATACCATTAATAATGGTACTGTTACTATAAGAGATAGAGATACAATGCAACAAACTACTATTAAAGTAGAAGAAATAGTAAAATATATTGAAGAAAGAATAAAATTCTAGATATTTCAAGAAAATTCTTTCTTTTTCTTTACATATTTACTTCTAATATGCTATAATTATTATGAAAATAGTAGGTGACGCAAGTGGAAGAAAAAAACAAAATAATAGAATTATATATAGAAGAAAAAATAAAAGAATTAGAATCAAAGTCAATGTATGTACCAAATGAAAATAAAGAAAAATTACTAATGGCATTTATGAATAGAAATGAAGATATTAATGCCATAAAGACAAGAATAGATACAATCTTCAATAATAGTGTAGCAGCATATAAAGAAAACTTAGAAAAAATAGGTTTTACCTATGATGATGTAGTAAAAGTATATGAAAAAGTAAATAAGATGAACAAAACTACTGCTAAACTATATTTAAGAGGTGGCCTAGTTCCTTATCTTTTACTAGGAGAGCCTTCAAATAGAAAACATAATAATTTAGATTTAATATGTAATAAAAAAGATACTGCTATGATAAGAGAAGTATTTAGAAAAAACAATTTATATGATCCTAAAAGAGATAGTTTAACTTACACTATAAATAATATAGATTATGGTTTCCAAGTAATAGTAGATGGTATAAAGGTAAATATAGCAGTATATGAAGAGAAAGAAAATGGAATAACTGAATATATCTTCGATTGCCATAACAGAATAGGAATAATAAAAAACATTAATGTTAAATTAAGTGAATATATTGTTCCTTATGTTTCATCAGATAACAAAAAATATATGTCAGTTTCTTTAGAACTAATAGTAGCAGATAAACTTATGTTAAATAGAGATAAAGATAAATTAGATATAGAAAAAATAAAAGAATGTAATGGAATAAGTGAAGATAAAATTAAAAAAATTCCACTACCAATTGTAAAAAAAATAAAGTTAGTAGGAGATAATTTAGAATTTACTAGTACCATGCCAAGAATCAAACTAGAAGTACCTAAGAAACAAGATAGCAAAGGTTTTATTAATATTGGTACAATTCTACTTTTACTAGCAGTAATAGCTTGCATTATATTAGGAAATAGATAGACTTTACAAAGTCTATTTTTTATATTAAAATATTCTATGTGATGTTTATGGAAGAATTATTAAATAAATGCGAAATATGTCCTAGAAAATGTAAAGTAAATAGAAATAATGGTGAACTGGGTTATTGCAAAGCCTCAAATAAAATGAAAATAGGAGGTTATCATCTTCATATGTGGGAAGAACCAATTATTACAGGAAAAAATGGTTCAGGTACCATCTTTTTCTCTTATTGTAATTTAAGATGTGCATATTGCCAAAATTATGATTTAAGTTTTGACTCAGTAGGAGAATATATAACTATAGAAAGATTATCTGATATAATGCTAGAATTACAAGAAATGCAAGCAGAGAATGTAAACTTAGTAACTCCTACTCATTATATACCATTAATAAAAAATAGCATTGTTTTAGCCAAAGAAAAAGGCTTAAAAATACCTATTGTATATAATACATCGGGTTATGAAAGTGTTGAAAGCCTAAAAACATTAGAAGGACTAATAGACATATACTTACCAGATTTTAAATATTATGATAATAGTTTAGGAAAGTACTCTTCAGTAGCAGATTATTTTAATATAACTTCTCTAGCATTAAAAGAAATGTATCGTCAAGTAGGTAAACCAAAGTATAATAAAAAAGGAATGTTAAAAAAGGGTGTAATAGTAAGACACTTAGTATTACCAAACAATTATCAAGATTCCAAAAAAATAATAAATTATCTATATCAAGAATATAAAGATAATATAATACTAAGTATTATGAATCAGTATACAATAACAAAAATAACAAAATATCCAGAATTAAATCAAAAAGTAGATCCAAAAGAATATGATAATTTAATAGATTATGCTTACAATCTAGGAATTAGAAACTGTTTTACTCAAGAAGAAGAAAGTCAAAGTGAAAGCTTTATACCTAAATTTAAGGGTGATACCATAATCTAAAAAATACTAGTTAATATTTTAGTATCAATAAGCGTCAAAGTTAGAAAGTCTACACCCCAAATATAATATCTTATAGTTGTTCATATATAGACCTAGGCTATATATGACATGATAAGACTTTAAAACCCTAAAGGCTTATCATGAAACAAAAAAACAATTGACAAACCCTATAAAATATGGTATAATCATAATACATTTCGTTTGAAATCTAGGGGGAGTAGGTTAAAATGAAAAATAGTTTTGTAATAGAATATTTAAATGAAAATGAATTTAGAAAAAAAGAGCGTGCTGTCAAAAAATATAATATGTTAGCATATAAAAAATTAGCATTTGATTTTTATCCATCATTTAGAGATGGAAACTTCAAAGGAATAGTAGTATCTAAAAATACTAAAGATGGAATTACTAAATATGAATTAAAATTACCAACAGATAGAATGTTTGCAGCAGTACATGGTGATGTAAAATTACATTACACAGTATATGAAAGTCAAAAATTAGTAATGCTAGATACCCTAACACCAGAAGATATCTTAACTGAAGGCCATCAAAAAGAACTATCAACATATAAAGGTGTCATGGTATCAAAATCTCATGCTGATCGTGATATGTTCAAGATAAATCTATTAAATATGTTAGACAAATAAGAAGCACCTGCTTCTTTTTAACTTATTATAAATAAAAAAACTTAATAAAATATCAAGAGGTGTAAAATGAAAATTGATATAAATAATTATGAATATAATGAAATAATAAAAGATATTTTAAAAAATAGAGAATTCAAAAAAATAGAATCTTGTCAACATCACAAGATTAATAGATTAGAACATTCCAAAAGAGTATCTTATTTTTCATATAAAATATGTAAGTATCTAAATTTAGATTACATTGAAGCCGCTAGAGCAGGCTTACTTCATGACTTCTTTTTAAATAAATATCATACCGGTAAAGATTGTAAATTACTAATTAGTCATCCCAAAATAGCCTCAAACAATGCCAAAAAACACTTTACCTTATCTGATAAAGAAATAAATATAATAGAAAGTCATATGTTCCCAGTAAATATCAAAACACTTCCAAGATATAAAGAAAGCTTAATAGTAAGTTTAGTAGACAAAGTAGCATGGGCATATGAAAAAGCAACAGGCTATTCTAAAGAGATAAACTATTACTTAGGTAAAACAACAATTTTAATATTTTTATATATGACAAATTAACTTAAATCTTGTATTTAAGTTTTTTTTAGTAAAAATGTCAATTTTTGTGGTATACTATATCTAGGTGGTAGAAGTGGAAAAAAGAAGAAGAAAAAGGAAATTAAAAATAGGGAGAATTGTAGTAGCAATAATAATATTAATAATATTATTATTAGGAGTAATCTTTATTATAAATAAAGGTAAAAAAATAATTATAAGTAAAAATGAATTATACTTAGCAGCAGATAACAATATAGTAAAACTATATATACTAGATGAAGAAGAAAACATGAAAGAAGAAAAAGAAGTACCTCGTGGTACTAAAGTAACATCTTATAATGATAAGATAGACAAAGATAATACAAATTATACAAAAATAGAATATGAAAAAAATAATTACTATGTCATATCATCATCATTAGTAAAAAATATAAAAGATGTAGTATTAGAAAAAGAAAAATATGTTAGAACATCAGTAACAGTATATGAAAATGAAACTGATTCAAAAATATTATCATTTATCAAAAAAGGAAATAAACTAGATATAACAGGTTATGATAATCTTCTTGATGATGGTAATGTTAATATGTATAAAATAAAAGCTAATGACATAGAAGGTTGGGTATATTCCAAATATTTAGTAAATGATGAGCAGTCCGCTAAAGAAGTATATAATGAGAACGGTGTCTATGATATTCATAAAGACCGAAAGTTCAAAGGTAGAGAATTATATGGAGGTAAACCATCAACTTTAGATTATTATCCATATGAAAAGCCAGAATTTGCAGATAATAAGTTGTTAAAAAATGCTAAGAGTATGTATTTAAATGCTGGTGTAATCGGTTCTATAGATAGTTATTTAAAGATAGCCAAAGAAAATGGTGTTAATGCCATAGTAGTAGATATAAAAGATGGAGCTCTTGCATATTCATCAAATGTAGCTAAAGAAATATCTCCAACTGCATATGCTACCGCTATTAATAGTAATGAATCATATAAATCAGCTATTGATAAAATAAAAGAAGCAGGTATCTATGTGGTAGGAAGAATAGTAGTATTTAATGATACCCATTATGGTAAAGATCATCCAGAAGATTGTATAACATCAACAGCCTCAAGTAGATTATGGCCATCAGCCTATAGTAGAGGAGCATGGTATTATAATGTTGAACTAGCTAAAGAAGCAGTAAAAGAAATGGGCTTCAATGAAATACAATTTGATTATGTAAGATTTCCAGAAGATGCTTATAATATGTCAATAAAAGGAAATAGTGATTTTAAAAATAAGTATGACGAAGAAAAAGCCGAAACTGTTCAAAACTTTCTTTTCTATGCTAGTGATCAAATTCATAAAACAGGAGCCTATTTATCGGTAGATGTATTTGGCGAATGTTCTGGTGAATATGTAACAGCATACGGTCAATATTGGCCCGCTATATCTAATGTAGTAGATGTAATTAGTTCTATGCCATATACCGATCACTTTGGTAGAAGAGTAGATACCTGGACAAATGCTTATCAAACAGTAAATAATTGGGCTAAAGGAGCAGCAACAAGACAAACTGAGATACCAACTCCTGCTATAGCAAGAACATGGATTACAGCTTATGATACACCTTACTGGAACCCAACAGTAGTATATGGTGCAAGTAAAATAGAAGATCAAGTAAAAGCATTATATGATGCTGGTTTAGATGGCGGATTCATAACTTGGAATTCAGCATCCAGTCTAGCCAAATATGAACAAATAAAATCAGCATTTGCAAAAGATTACCAATAAAATTACTATCCAAATAGAAAGGAAACATTATGAAAACAATAGAAGTAGAAAATAATAAATACGAATTAATAAAAGATTACAAAAATGCCTTTGATTTAGATGAATTTATTAGCCACTATACAGACTTTTTTGAAGACTATGATTATTTACTAGGAGATATAGCCTACAGTAAATTACGTCTAAAAGGCTTCTATGACGAAAAGAATAAAAAAGCAAAGCCAATTAACAATTATAAAAATGTCAATAAGTATCTAGAAGAAAATTGTGCTGTAGAATGTAAATATTATATTTTAAAAAAAATCAAAGATGAAGTAAAATAAAGCTTCATCTTTTCTTAAAATCGCTATACCAGTTAAGTTACTAGTTAGTTAACAAATATCATTTAGTAGAGCCAATAATTATTTCTAAGTAATATAATAAATATATATTCATACTATGTGTTATTCTAGAAAATGTGTTAAATAAACACAGAAAGAGGGGAATTATGGTAAATAATATATTTGAAAGAAAAAAAATAAATTTAGAAAAAGTAGTAAAGAAAAGCAATAATTTAATGAATAAACTTCTTATATTAGATTTACTAAATAATGATAAATTAAATAATTATATAATAGAATTAACACATAAAAAAATATATATCAAAGGTCCCACTATTATAAAAGATGGATACTTAACAGAATATGAACAATTCATATATGTTTTAGATAACTTTATATCTCATTTCATAAATATATTTAATAATATAGATTTAGTATATAAAGTTATACCTACAGTTATAAGTGATAACAAAGAAAAAGTATTATTATCCAAAAGAAACTATTATGATAGTAGTAATATCAAGTATTATAACAATGAATTTAATAAAATAATAATATCTATCTTCTATAATAATATCTTAACCTATAGAGAAGAATTAAATAACCATTTACTCGCAGTAGATATAGACTTAGATAAAATAAATTTTGAAAAATCAAATGATATCAACAAAATACTATTTTTATTAGAAGAATTATATTTTGTAAATAGAAATAGATATGGAATAATAGCTTTATTTGAAGTCACTAATAGTGAAAACTATAATATCTTTTTAAACTATTATGAATTAATATTTAATATATATCAAAAGAATATTAACTTTATCAAAGAATATCGTAAGTTTAAAGAAAACAATAATATGTATTTAAATGTATAAACAAAAAAAGCTAACCAAAAGGTTAACTTTATTTTTTTAAATGGTGCCTCGTTGGAGATTCGAACTCCAGACCCTTTGATTAAAAGTCAAATGCTCTACCGACT